>Ga0080013_1002073_pt1 | contig 24623 bp, 33 predicted proteins | sample ETNvirenome_6_85_FD_69236 | JGI IMG/M metagenome (GOLD analysis project Ga0080013, IMG submission 69236) | Marine viral communities from the Pacific Ocean - ETNP_6_85 (SPADES assembly) (version 2) | ecosystem: Environmental > Aquatic > Marine > Oceanic | place: Pacific Ocean | collected 2013-06-19
AGTTCACTTTTACTGAACTTTATTGTATGCCAGTTAATTTAAGAAATTGGATTTATAACCGATTAGTGAAGCATTACGAGGAATTGAATAAAACGTCGTAGTCTTCTAATTACTATGAGGGAAGAGCACGATGGCCGATGAAAAGAAAGGTGTTGGAGCAGGCTCAAAACCAGCATCTACAAATAAAGCGCTCATAGAACGAGGAAAAGAAACTCTTAGCGCCATGCAGACTTTGACAGGCGGCGCAAACGATTTAGAGTCAGCCTTGGGTGCAGTGGTCGGTGCCGGCGTAGGCGTGACTCAGGCCATGGGCGACCTTGTACAAGGTGGCCCTGCCGCAGCAGGCATGTTGGAGAAATTGGGGACTGCCGGCACAAAATTAGTCGCTATTCTAGAAAAACAAAATAAAAGAATAGAAACTTTTAGAGTTGATTTAAATCAAGCGGGCGTCAAAGACACGCGTGTCTTTATTAAGGGAATGCGCCAACAACAAGATGCTCTTTTAAGCTATGGTGTCACACTAGAACAACTCAATACTGCATCTTTGAAATTTAGAAACAGCTTAAACCTTCTTGTGTCGGAGCGCTTTCCTGCACAAGAGCGGTCATTGAGAAAGTTGACGGCAGTCAATGAAAGATTTGGCATTAGCATGGACACTTCTGTTAACTTTCTGAATAATTTAGATCGCGGCTTTTCTATGAACGCAAAGTCATCAGACAAGTTTTCTAGACAATTATTACAATTTGCTAGAAAGACGGGCCAACCCTTTAATAAGGTGTTCGAAGACTTCAACTCTAACATCAGCACGTTCTTCGTAGAACTAGATCCCCAAAAGGCACTTTCTAAATTTACTGTGTTTCAACAGATTGCCAGAAGAATGGGAACTGATGTTGGGAACTTGACTAAGATAACTGATCAATTTGAAACTATTGAGGAAGGCTCGGAGGTCGGCGGGAAGCTCAACATGCTCCTGTCTAATCTTGGTGGTTCCTTCGATGGAATACAGGCAACTTTGATGAGCCAGCCAAAGAGGCTTCAATACATCACAAAACAAATTCAGGAAGTTGGTGGCGAGATTGAGGGCATGACGGACCTTGGCCAACGTGCGATTTTAAGAGAGTTGGCGACAACAGTCGGTGTTGATGTGGGCACCATCCGCGCCATGTTAAATAAAGAGAAGGGTGGAGATTTAAATAGGTTTTTAAGTGAAAGTAAAAATTTGGGTGAAATGAATGCTGCCGAACAAAGAAAAATTGCCGATGAAAACACTACCAGAGAGCAAAAACAACAACAGGTAAGCGATCAGATGATCGGTAAATTTGCTTTAGCCGCAGAACGAGCAGCCCAAGCAGCGAGTCGCATGAGGGCGGCAGTTGATACTGATCTGGCCCGCGCTGGAAACCGCGTTCTAGACAAGGCTGTTCCTGCGATGACGGCTGCTACTAAGAAATTGGAAGAGGCCAGTGTTACTTGGAGCGCTTCAAATAAGACACTGGCTGAAAAGACGGCCGAAGCCATTTCGACGTTGGGCACGACCTCGACTGCATTCTCCCAAGCCTTTCTTCAGTCTTCAAAAACAATCGCAGGTGCAGTTGCTGGGCTACCAAACACGGCGACCAAACCGGCTTTGGTTGGGCAAAACCCATGGGGCCTACCAGCCATGAGTGTGGTCAAAGAAAAATAAAGGAGACCAGCTAAGTGCCAAATCATGATTTAACAATTAAGAAGACTCTACAGGAGGACAAGAAGCTAGCCTATTCTTCTAATGAAGAGCGTGAGTTACGCCTTAAGTATCCTTTTGCGAACATCTTCATCCAGTTTCCAACGACAGGAGACGGCGTTACTTTTCCGGCTTACTTAAAGAGCTTACAAGACAGTTTTACCCCGAACTTCACCCCGGTATCTGTGTTTGGTCGCATGGACGACATTCCAATCTATCAGTCAACCAAGCGCTCTTTAAGCTTTTCTTTAACGATGCCCGCCTTCAACGAGCCTCATGCACGCCAGATTCTTAAAGACATTAATACAATTATTAAAAATCTCTACCCGTCGTATGTAAACACGAATGCGAAAGACACTAGAATTCTTAACGCGCCACCGCTGATTAGAATTAAGTTCGCAAATTTAATTTGTGATTATACAAATCCATCCCGAGGACTACTGGGCTATGTAAATGGACAGATTGGCATTACGCACGGCTTAGATACAAGTGGCATGTTCTTGATTGAGGACGAGGGCGATGGGGTTATTTATGCTAAAACTTATGAAATCCAATTCAACATGAATGTTCTCCATGAAGAAACACCGGGCTTTGCTGAAGACGATCACTTTATGGGAAATGAAAATTTTCCCTATGCGGTAGACAGTTCCAGCACAAACTTTTTTAACGAACAGGTAGACGGTGACGCTAATACGGCAGCAACTGGAACTAAAGCTAGTAGATTGGCAGGCAGCACAGGTGGTAGTGGAGGCAAAGAATTGGCTAAGATCTCCAAGGCAATAACAAAGCAGGGTAACGGATAATGGCACTTTCTAGATACAAAAACATTAACGAATTTATCAATGCCACTCCCGGCTATAGAAAAACTTTTAAGAAACGCTATGGTCAACAGGGAATAAGACAACTCCCTGTTAATGAATTGAGCTACCCCACACAAGACGAATACGATCAAATTCAAGCCATTCCAGTAACATGGAAGCTGGGTGATAGATTTTATAAATTATCCTCAACCTATTATAACAACCCTGAATACTGGTGGGTTATTGCTTGGTTCAATAAGAAACCAACAGAGCAACATGTAGAGTTGGGGGAAGTTCTTTTGGTACCTTTGTTTTTGGACGAAGTATTGAGCACAATGGGTCTATAAGATGGCAATTAAGAGTTCAGCTAACTTATTCTTTCCAATAAGTCCCGGCGGATTAGATAGGCAGCAGGTGCTGAATGAGGTGTTGTGTCCACAAATCTATCGTGGAACCAATGAAGCTACAAGAGGTGCGTTGGCGAGAGTCATCTATGATGACAAGTTCGAATTCAGTTCTGTGAAAGGGCTTGATCAAGACACTTATAAAAGAATTATTCAAGGTCGCGCAAACACTAGGAACAAGTTGTTTAGTATTCACCCCTCGTTTCACCAAGAGTTAGAACAATCTTATGGGTCCAACAATGAAAAGAACGCTAATTTACAAGCACAACACAATGAATACGTTCGTTTTATGTCAAACATTGGCACCAGTGAGATGGCAGCTTTAACTCCCTATGTTAAGCTTATTTATCGTTATCGTAAAAAACAAAATGATCCATGGACTGAAATGGTGGTTCCTTTTAAGTCTTTTACTTCAGAAGATGAATTTAAGCCCAATAGTTTATTGAAGAGTAAATTTAGCAGAGGCGACGGCGCGGGCATTCAGGGCGTCACGGTTGATCGTAAATTCCCGGGCCTTGGAAACATTTTGAGTGTGACCGTTAATGTAAATTACTTTTTCCAGAACATCAACATCCTCACCAGAAAGAATAAGCTAGGAGAAAAAGATTTTAGCTTTATTAAAGTAATGGCCTTCTTGGCACCCAAGTTTGAGGAATTGGTGTTAGAGTACGGTTATGGCGTTTCCCGTTTTACCGATCCGACCATCATCCCTCCTAAAATGCAGACTCAAATCCTAATGAAGGAAAAGAAAAGATGGGTTTTGAGATACAAGGGTCATGACTTTGGGTTTGAACAAGATGGTTCAATCAATTTAAATTGTTCTTACACAACTCAACAAGATCAGGATCTTTTTAACAAAAAATCTGATGTGGCAATTCCTAAAGATCAAGTCGAAATTGCCTCTTTGGAAGTTTCTGAATCTACAAAGAGCTTATTAAATACATACAGAAGTCTCTTAAAGGTTCAGGTGGAAACCGAAACAACATTAAGAGAACTAAAGACAACTGAGTCCAGACGCAAGTATGCCCCTAAAGTAAAAGGTGCTGCGCAAAATAAGAGGGCGTTGATAAAAATTCGTAAACAGAAAAAAGAACTGGGTCGGAAACTACGCAAAACCAACAAAACATTGAATTCTCTGCGAATTAAACTTGCGCCCTTAGTAAAACATAAATTCTTAGATACAATTAGAAGAAACAAAGACTTGTTTAAAATAAATTTTAAATCGACAGCGAAATCTCCCACTAGAGATGGGTTAAGAAACTTCTCACTAAAGTCAGAAATCTTTTTAGAGGAGGTAAAGGGTGGTGAATTGGTTTCTAGTAAAGTGGCCGATCTGGCTTCAAATTTTAAAACTGATCAATTCGAAAATAACATCATTCTAGAAGAGGGTCTACAGGGAAAAGACGATGAAGAGAAGCTATCCATTGTAGACAATACTGCGGGAACTCTTTTCAATGCACCTAAAGGTGTTAAGCGAGAAGGCAAAACCTATGGCGACATTCTATTTTTTCCACTGAGGGCACTTGTCGCCGCCGCCTATTCTGATTTAGAAGAGGACTATAAAGACCAAGTTCCTTTTGTTGGACTTGGAAATGTTGATACTAAGGCGTTGGGTCACGACTACTCCTTGAATTTAGGAGACATTTTAGTAAGCGTTGACCTATTCCAGAGATGGTATTATAAAAACTATACAGCTAAAAGTCGAATAACGTATGCTTTTGGTGATTTTTTAAACGACATTATGACAAAACTTGTTCCTGAAATTTTAGAGGGTTCCGCGAACCCCTTGTTTGGCGATACAAGAATCGGCACAATCAGGCCATTAAATTATTTAACAAAAATGAAGGGTAGCAAGAAAGATGTCACTCTTTTTAGAAAAGTTTATACAACAAACAATAAAAACTTTTTTACTTCTTTGTCTGGAAAATTAAAGACTAATACTGACATCACTACCAAAAAAGACCTTAAGTCTGTCATCTTTTATACAAATTTGAAAAACCCGAGCAATCCGATCGGAAGTGTTTTCTTGAAAAAGCGTTTCAAGGGTGCCAAGCCTCCCTTTTTCAAAGAGTCAGAAGACATAAAACAAAATGCCCCTCACATCAAAATAGGCGCGGACCAAGGACTTTTACGCAGCATTAATTTCTCATCTCAGGACTTTCCGGGTCTTCGCACTGCCCTTTGGGCACAATCTTTGGTGAACTCTGCAGAAGTTCTTTTAAAGTATCGATACACCGCAAATGTGTCGACACTGGGCAACAATGTCTTCTTTAAAGGTGGGTTGTTCGCAATTCCAGCTAATCCTTTGGGGATTAGCAACGACGCATTTGATCCCGGCATTGTAGGATACTATGTTATTCAAAACGTTAAAGATACCATCGCAGTGGGAAATTACGAAACTTCTTTTATGGGAACGTGGATTTACAACCCAGCTAGCCAACTAGGCTTGTCTGGGACCGATGTTACTCAGCAGGACATTGACGATGATGAGCCACCAACGTCATTGCGTTTAAACGTAACGAGTTACATGGAAGACTTGTTGCGCTTAGATTCTAATGTACTGGCTCGGAATGGATTGGATAGAGAATTTAAGCCTGTGGGTAAAACAAAAGATAATTTACCGCCTCAGAACGATGACTCCAAAGACATTAGGGAGAAGGTTTGATGATAAAATTACCTTACGCTAATAATGATTCGGGAGTTAAAGACAACTACGAGAGTAAAAAGCTCTATGATTATTATTATCCCGATGACACTAACCAATTTGATACATGGTATACCAGCCCCTATTACGGGAAAGTGGACACGTTGGGCCGATCAGTGTACCCCAAAGAATCATTTTTAACCACGGTTTCTAGATTTGATGACGAATCACAGGTTATGTGCTTGGAGTTCGTAGCCAATGCCTTCAGAAAGATGCGAATGCACTATGAAACTCTCTACTTGGATGGCTATTTGGAAAACAATTCTGAATTCTTTAAGAACACTTTACAGCCTTTCCGAGCTTGGAACAGCCCAGTTGATCAGTACCAAGATCATCAGCAGTTTTTATACGAAGAATTCTTTGGCAACGTGTTGGCTGATTTGGCACAATCACCACTTATTACAAATTTCCACGACTTTGTAAAAATACTTCTAGATTACATCCGCTCAACGAATTCTCCCTTCACTCGTCTTGGGTTTCACGAGTCTCCTCAAATTTCCTCTTTTACTACGGGGCTTGTTATAGAAATTTTTGAGGGGGAGTACGGGAATGACTCACAAGCCTTTGAGTTTATTAATGATCCAAACTTTGAATTGTTTGAAGAACTGTGTACACGCTATGGATTTAAGGTAGACCGCAACAATCCGTGGAGAATCATAGCAAACATAGGAAGCAAGCACCTTCGGCCCTTTATTACAGAGTTGGGAATAGGAACTTTGGTGGTAAATAAGGAGACAGTTACGGACCTAGAACAGTTCTTCGACACTATTTATGAACGTTTAGATTTGACGGATTATTATAACGAATTCTATCAGTATTTAAAGGTCTTTTATGGGACGTTCCGTCAAGCATTCCCAACCTACAAACAAGAGACTTTTGGATTATCTAATTGTAAAAGCGTGTTCTTCTCGTTTAAAGAACGCGACCCCGCGACGACCCTCACAGAGCAGGAGAGGCTGGCCCTCTTTTACGATTTCAGAGTGGCGGAAAACGAACTAGAGGTGAGTGATAAAAGAAGAAATTTTCACCTTAAGAATGTTTTGTCCATCTTTAAAACATTTAAAAACAATCCCGGCGCAGCTAGCGCGGCAGACGCTTTAAGAAAATCACTAAACTACATTCAGTACAATTTGGGTACAGCGGGCTATCGCAACGTGCCCGTAGGAGAAATTAACTTGACACGACTGAACAACGATGGTATCATATCCTCACAGACACAGTTTGATAAGAGAACTGGTGAAGATAACGGATACCTCAATAATGATTTTTCAAGTACTTGATAATAAAGTAGAATGTGTGGGCTTTTACCACAACAAAAAATTTATAAAAAACGATGTCCCCTCCAACCTTAACCAGACTTGGGACGCCAGCCCTAATTTTCTAAGAAACGACGTAGAATACGCTAAATTATACGCACAGGTGGACACTATAGACGATGTTGTACTTCCCCCACCCCTGCAGGAGGCGTGGAGGGCGTCCACCAAGCAGATGAAAGCTTTCATCAATTGCCTTCAGAAGTCTAAAGTAGATCTAAACGATCACTGCTTCTATGATTTAGTTCCAGACAGTTTTTTATTGAATTACTGTGAAAACAAAAATCAGATTACAAAATTTATTTTTGAAAACTTTAGTAAGCCTCCTAACTATTCTTTTTTAAATGAAGTCAATTTGTTGCTTACGAAGATTGGTAGTCAAAAATTAAAATTAGATAAAGACAATGTAAGTAAGCTTTTGGTAAAGAAGGGTGACTTTACAAGTATACAAAAATTTCTGAACTCAAGTGAAAAAATATGCTATAATTTATTTAAAAGTAAAACTGGAAGGCTTTCTACTAGAAAAAATAGTTTTCCAATACTTGCTTTTACCAAAAGGTTTCGTTCGATTTTAAAACCATCTAATCACTGGTTTTTAGAATTAGACTTTAATGCCAATGAGCTACGCGTTTTGATAGCTTTAAACGGAGAAAGGCAGCCGGAAGGCGATGTACATGATTGGAACATCAAGAATGTGTTCGGGGGAAACGGAACCAGAGAGGACGCAAAGAAAAGAGTGTTTGCTTGGTTGTACAATCCAGACTCGGCCGACGATTGTTTAAGCCGCTTTTATGATAAAGAGAAGATTTTATCTAAATTTTATATTGATGGTAAAATCACAACACCCTTCCAACGGACTATGGAGGCAGATCCTTTTCATGCTTTAAATTATTTAATCCAGAGTACTGCTTCTGATTTATGCTTAACACAGTCTCTTAAGATCAACAAGTTACTAGAGGGTCGTAAAAGCAAGATTACTGCGGTCATTCACGATTCAGTCTTGATTGATTATAATGAGGAAGACAAAGATTATCTTAAAGAGCTTGTTCAGTGTTACGGTGAAACAGACTTTGGTACCTTTAAAGTAAATGTTGACGCCGGCGTTAACTATGGGGAAATGAAAGGACTATGCAAGTAGTTGGTATTGGCACAGGCGGAAGTCAGATAGCGGCGTTATTAGCCAACAAGGCTCAATATGAGGCAGTGGCTGTAGATTCTTCGCTCAAGAGTGAATTAGAACATGTTAAACAAATCAAAATTGAGAAGCAAGAAACCTTTAAGGATTACGAAGAGAAAACAACTCTTGACTTAAGTGAACATCTACGCTATAATGATGTTCATGTGTTTTTGTTCGGAGGGGGAAAGACGACGGGCTGTGTATTAAAGGTGTTGGAACCCATTAAGGATAAGAAGATCACCATCAACTATGTTAGCCCAGAACAAAACTTTCTCTCTAACAAACAAAAATTACGAGAAAAAGCGACACAAGCAATTTTACAAGAATTAGCACGGTCAGGCATTTTTAAGAGAATAAATCTTTTTAACACTTCGGAGATTTTAAAAACGAGAGAGGTTTCCTTTTTGGAAAAAAAAGAGGTGGTGGCAAAGGAGATTGCCGATATTTTTCACATGATCAATTATTTTAAAAACACAGAAGGCATATTTTCAAATGCGGAAAACCCTTCAGAAATAAACAGAATTTGTTCATTTGGCGTGGTTAATCCACAGAATGGAGAAGAGACGTTGTATTTTCCCCTTGACACACGCCGGGAAAAGTGTTATTATTTTATTATGAATCATGACTCCCTGCAGACGCCGGGTTTAGTCGAGAAAATAAATGATCAATTGAAAAGAGATGATGCTTCTTGTTCATTCAAGATTGTAGAATCAGAATGGGAAACTAACCATGTTTATGTAGAAGCATTCACAAATGTAGTTCAAACAAGTCAAAACCAAACGGAGGAATAAATGGCTATTGATATTAAAAAAATGAGAAAGAAGTTGGCCGACCTACACAATAAGGGCGGCAACGGTAACACGCGGTTCTGGAAGCCGCAGGATGGAGAGAGTGTTATTCGCATTCTCCCAACAGCAGATGGAGATCCCTTTAAGCATTTCCATTTTCACTATAACATTGGAGACACCAAGGGGGGTTTTCTGTGTCCTAAAAAGAATTTTGGAAATGAATGTCCGGTTTGTGATTTTGTTTCCAAGCTCTATAATAACGGCGATGACGAAAGCCGCAACATGGCTCGTAAGATGGTGGCAAAGAGTCGCTTCTTCTCGCCTGTCTTGGCTCGCGGAGAGGAGGCTGAAGGTGTAAAGGTCTGGGGATACAGCAAAACTGTTTATGAGAATTTGCTTCAACTAGTTCTAAACCCCGATTACGGAGACATTACAGATCCACAAAATGGAACTGATTTGGTTCTGGTTTATGGAAAGGCACCCGGTGCCATGTTTCCCTCAACTAACATTACCGCACGTCGTCATCCATCGCCGTCCACTTCAGACACAGAGTTGTTGAAGGAGGTGCTTGACACCAATATAGACTTTGATAAGCTTTTTGAAGTGAAGAGCACTGAAGATGTCGGTGCGCTGTTGGATAAGCACTTGTTAGGAGAAGATGGTGAAGCCTCTGCCGAACCGGCAGCTTCCACGACAAAGAAAGCCTCATCGGTAGATGAAGCCTTTCAAGACCTTCTTGCCAGTTAGGTTTGCTAGTAGTGGGTGCCCCTTCGGGGGCACCCCTTTTTTATTTGGAGTAATTTATGACAAAAACATCGGGTCGGCTTTCAATTGCCGACATGAAAAAATTAATTAATAAAAAAGCCGGCATGAGTGTCGCCTTTTCTTTATCAGACGATAATCCAACAGAAGTTTCTCAATTCATACCAACTGGTTGTAAGTGGCTGGATGGCATTGTTAAAAGAGGAGATTGGGGTGGTATTCCCGTAGGTAAAGTAAGTGAGATTGCCGGCTTGGAAGCAACTGGTAAATCTTACATGGCTGCTCAAATTGCCGGCAATGCTCAAAAGTTGGGAATTGATGTAATCTATTTCGACTCAGAGAGCGCAATCGACCCAGAGTTTTTAGCTAATGCTGGTTGCGATGTGGAGAAGCTGCTTTATGTTCAGGCAAGTTCTGTAGAGTTTGTGCTGGAAACGATTGAAAGTTTACTATCTAATAATGATAGCCAGATGCTTTTTATCTGGGATTCGATGGCTTTAACACCATCTATTAGTGATATTGAATCAGACTTTAACCCCTTATCAACGATGGCAGTAAAGCCTCGTATCCTTTCTAAGGGTTTATCTAAACTGATTCAACCAATCGCTAACACCAAATCAACATTATTGATTCTAAACCAGTTGAAAACAAACATCACCAGACGCCCAGCAGAGGCCATGGTGACGCCGTATTTCACGCCGGGGGGTAAGGCCCTAGCTTATTCGTATTCTCTGCGTGTATGGCTCACAGCGCGGAAAGGAAAGAAGAGTTTTATCTATGACGATAAGGGATTCCGCATTGGAACTGAAGTGAAGGCAAAAATTGAAAAGAGTCGCTTCGGAACTCAGGGCCGCGAATGTAATTTTAAAATTGTTTGGGGTGGCGCCGAAGTAAAGATTATGGATAAAGAAAGTTGGTTTGAAGCAATCAAATCGTCAGAGCATTTAACTAATGCCGGCGCATGGTTTACTTTAAAGTATGCTGACGGCAAGGTCGATAAATTCCAGACTAAAGACTGGATCAATAAGCTGGACAATGAGAAATTTTATAATAGAGTTGTTGAATTGTTGGAACATGAAGTCGTGATGAAGTTCGATAAGAGATTGGGAACTGCTGATGAGTTTTATGGAGAAAAGGAGGATAAAAACTAATGAAAATAGGTTCTGCTGCAACTATTAAGAAGAGTGGTCCGCGCAAAAAAACGCGGCAAGGGTGTGGTAAGTTTACGAAAAGGTACCACAATAAGCGATCGAAGATGTATAAAAAGCCGTATCGTGGTCAAGGTAGATAAAATTCACTTGACTTGTTTGATGACCCCTGATAGAATATAGCTTCTATCAGGGGTTTTTTTATGGACAGAATTATGATCGTGGATATGCTGAATATGTATTATAGGGCATACATTGTAGATCCTTCGCTTTCTTCAAATGGCCAGCCAATTGGAGGGATCAAAGGCTCTTTAAAAATTTTACAAAAGTTATGTAGGGAGATTAAACCAACACAGGTTTATATTTGTTGGGATGGCCGCGAAGGCTCATCCAAGCGAAGAAAGATTAACAAGGGATACAAAGAAGGGAGAAAGCCCATCAGGCTTAATCGAAGTGTTAAGAACTTAACAGAGCAACAAGAGGCACAAAATAAGATTTGGCAGATGATCAGATTGGCTGAATACTTTAATCAGTTGCCAGTTTGCCAAATTAACATTGATTACTCCGAGGCAGATGACATCATCGGGGCATTGGTAAGGAGATTTAAGCACAAGCAAAAGGTAATTGTTTCAAGCGACAAAGATTACTTTCAACTCTTGGATGATACAACGCTTCTTCTTCGACCAACGCAGAAACAGCTTCTAAATAAAAATAACATCTTAGAAGAATATAACATTCACCCATCAAACTTCGCACTTGCGAGAGCTATCGTGGGAGACAAGAGTGACAACCTTCCCGGCGTAAAAGGCGTGGGTCTTAAGACAGTGGCGAAAAGAATGCCTTTTTTGAAGAACAAAGAAGATTGCCTCTTGCAAGATGTGTTCGAATCTGCTATAGTAGAAGACCGATTTTGGGAAAAGATAACAGAGCACAAAAGTTTGATCGAAGAAAACTATAAAGTTATGAATCTGGGAACAGTCTTTCTATCTCCTCAAAATACAAGGGGGATTAAAGAGTCAGTAGAGAACTATCCACTAGAGTTCGCTCGCACTGAATTTATTAAAATGATGATGCGGGATGGGTTTGCCGCGATGAATTGGGAAGATCTTTACACTTCTATGAACCGGATAAGGATGGCCAATGCTAAATAAAGATTTTTCAAAATTTGGGAAAAACTTCCAAGAAAACTTGGTTCAAATTATGTTTGAAGACCGTGTTTTCTGTGACCAATTGGGTGAGGTTTTCAAGGTTGAGTTTTTAGAGCAAAAGTACTTACAAGCGTTTGTTGAAAAGTTATTTGAATATAAAAATAAATTTGAGACACACCCCTCTGCGAAGACTTTTGCTGCTGTTTTACGCACAGAATTGGATGAAGACAATGAAGTATTGACAAAGCAGATAAGAGTGTACTTCGCTAAAATCTATGCGAATTCTGCAGTGGAGGATGAAGACTATGTAAAGCACACAGCCTTAGATTTTTGTAGAAAGCAGAAACTGAAGGAAGCTTTAATGAAGTCTGCCAATTTGCTTCAAAAGGCATCCTTTGATGAAATCTCACTGTTGATTAATGACGCTTTAAAGCTTGGATCCGATAATTCTTATGGTTATGATTATAAATTGGATTTTGAAAAAAGGTTTGTTGTTAAGTTGCGTAGTCCTGTTTCGACCGGCTGGAGTTTGGTGGACAAATTGTGTAAAGGCGGTCTAGGTTCAGGCGAACTTGGAGTTGTAATTGCTCCAACTGGCGCAGGCAAATCTATGGCGCTTGTTCATTTAGGCACACAAGCCTTGATGGCGGGTAAAACGGTAGTACACTTCACACTAGAACTTGGTGATACTGTGGTGGCTTCAAGATACGACTCTTGTTTAACTGGCATTCACTTGAAGGACCTTTACGAGCGAAAAGATGAAATTTATGAGAAAATTAAGGATCTTAAAGGCAACATCATCGTAAAAGAATATCCAACAAAGTCTGCTAGCGTGGTAACCTTAAAGAACCATTTACATAAATTAAAGACCCGGGGTATTGAGGTGGGAATGATTATTGTAGATTATGGCGATTTGCTTAAGTGTACTGGCAATTATCGAGAAAAGAGGATCGAATTGGAGTCTATCTACGAGGATCTTCGTGGGATGGCTCAGGAATATAGGTGCCCTATTTGGACCGCATCACAAACTAATCGTGGCGGCCTAAATGCAGAAGTTATTACAATGGAGAGTATTTCTGAAGCTTTTAACAAATGTTTCGTGGCCGACTTCATATTTACTCTATCCCGCACCATCGAGGACAAAAATACAAATTCGGCACGCATGTTTGTGGCAAAGAATAGGAATGGTCCTGATGGATTGGTTTACCCGATGAGTATGGATACAGCAAATGTAAAGATGAAAGTTTTAGAACCAGATGGCAATTCTATTGCTGACATAAACAAAGAGGCGGCTAAAAATCAGAAACAGCGGTTAGCGGAGATTTACAAGAAATTTAAAAATGGGGAGAACTAAATGGAATTAGCAACTGAAATCTTGTCCGACATCACAGTACACATGAAGTACACACGTTACCTACCTAAGAAAAAGCGTAGGGAAACGTGGAGGGAACTGGTCAATCGCAATAAGCGAATGCACTGGAAAACTTATCCAAACTTAAAAGATGAGATCACAGAGGCTTATAAATTAGTTCACAATAAAAAGGTGTTACCTTCTATGCGCTCCATGCAGTTTGGAGGCAAGCCAATTGAAGTTGCTCCAAATCGTATTTATAATTGTGCTTTTGCCCCTATTGATGATTGGCGAGTGTTTAGTGAAATTATGTTTTTGTTGCTTGGAGGAACCGGCGTTGGTTATAGTGTTCAGCAACACCATGTTGATAAATTACCGGAGATTCGAAGGCCAAATCCTAAGCGATCTCGCAGGTTTTTGATCGGCGATAGTATTGAAGGTTGGGCAGATTCGGTAAAAGCGTTAGTGAGAAGCTATTTTTTTGGCGGTTCTACTATAAGATTTGACTTTAGTGATATCCGTCCGAAGGGTGCGAGACTAATTACTTCAGGTGGTAAAGCACCGGGACCACAGCCACTAAAAGAGTGCCTGCTCAAGGTTAGAGGTATTTTAGATGAAAAAAGTGATGGAGATAAGTTACAAGCTATCGAGGTGCATGACATTGTTTGTTATATTGCCGATGCTGTTCTCGCCGGCGGCATTCGCCGTGCTGCTCTCATCAGCCTCTTCTCTGCTGACGATGGCGAGATGTTATCTGCCAAAACTGGCAATTGGTGGGAGAAAAATCCACAACGAGGGCGTGCAAACAATTCTGTCGTATTACTCCGACATAGAATCACAAAGGATGTCTTTGAATCCCTCTGGGAGCGTGTAAAGGCTTCTGGTACCGGCGAACCCGGCTTTTACTTTTCAAATGATAAAGATTGGGGAACAAACCCGTGCTGTTTGGATGGCGACACCCTTGTTACTACCGATGTTGGACTCATCACTATCCGCGATTTGGTTTCTAAAGTAGATGAGGGCGAGGAAATAAATGTGCTTTCATATGACGAGGAAACTGGCGAGTTGGAATACATGTTAGTTGAGGCTGGTGCCATGACGAGGGCTGATGCTGACGTAATAAAGATTGAGACAGAGGATGGGCAAATCATTACTTTGACTCCCGACCACAGGGTCTTCACGGAGAACAGAGGGTATGTGGAGGCGGCCCAACTAACTGAGGAAGATATATTGCTATTTACTTAATAAGGCGGGCGTTTGGGGGTTTTCAATCCTATTTATAGTATGGAAACATTACAAGGGTTGGAACCCCAAACGAACCTGCAAAAAGCAATAGAAATAATATATTTGAACTTGGACAAGGGAAAGGTAAAGATTATACCACAAGAGTTCGCAAAAGAGTATGAAGAGTATGCGACAAAAAGATATGCGGAGATTGGAAACTCGGCAAGAGCATCAAACAAGAGGATGTTTCTTTTGAATAATGCAAGTAGAATTTTTCCAACAGAATTCCGATTTGTAAAGGAGCACATATCGTCTTTGTATAGTAAAGGCAACGGGCTAAAGAGGATAGCAAAAATGATTGGCCTATCTTACACAAGGACGAGAACTCTTTTTGGTATTCTCGGCATTGAGATAAATAAGGGCACCAATGTTGTTTATGAAAAGACAAGGGAAATTAGAAGTGATAACCTTAAAGAAATGTATAAGAACAGGACTGGCTGGTTTAGAACATTTGATAGAAAGACCAACAAAACTTCCCGTGGCATTCAAGGGTATTATTACAATAAGAGCCGAGACAAGCCCGTTTGGCTGCGAAGCACATACGAATACACATATGCGAAGTGGTTAGATAGACAAGGTATTGACTGGGACGCAGAGCAGCAAACGTATCAGTTGGAAGGCACTACATATAGGCCAGACTTCTTCATTTACGAAGAAGGGGTTTTAGTGAAGATCGTTGAGATAAAAGGATTTTGGGATAGGGGGGCAAGGAAGACGGAGGAACTATCAGCAAAATTAGACATAGAAGTCGTCTTGATAAGGGACATTAAACCTTACTGCGACAAATCATACAAAAAGGAATTAGTGGAATGGAAACTACAAAGACAATTAGACGAACCAAAATAAAAAAAGTAACTATAGAAAAAAACAGGGATGTTTATGACATACAGGTAAAGAAGAATCATAACTTCTTTGCGAACGGGCTATTAGTTCACAACTGCGAAATTGCATTACGCCCCTATCAGTTCTGCAATCTTACAGAGGTAAACGTGAGTAACGTAGAATCACAGGAAGAACTAGAAAAGAGAGTTAAGACAGCGGCGTTTATAGGCACCCTACAAGCCGGTTATACGGACTTTCACTACCTTAGAGACGTATGGCGTCGAACTACCGAGAAGGACGCGCTTATAGGCGTTTCTATGACGGGAATTGCGTCTGGCAAAGTGTTAAATCTCGACATGACGCAAGCTGCGAAGGTTGTAAAAGAAGAAAACGCTAGAGTCGCTAAGATTTTAGACATTAAACCGGCGGCTCGCTGTACAACTGTTAAGCCAGCAGGAACAACAAGCTTAACTTTAGGAACTAGCTCTGGAATTCACGCTTGGCACAACGATTATTACATTCGTCGGATTAGAGTGGGTAAAAATGAGGCAATCTACTGGCATCTTTACTTAAACCATACAGATTTAATTGAGGATGAGTTTTTTAGGCCGCATGATACTGCTGTTATTAGTATTCCTCAAAAAGCGCCCGAAGGTGCCATTACTAGGCACGAATCTGCCCTCCAACTACTAAAAAGAGTGGCTAAAGTGGCCGGCGAGTGGGTAAAGCCGGGACATAGAAAGGGGCAGAACACTCATAACGTTTCTGCGACCATTACTATTAAAGATGCCGAATGGCAAGACGTTGGCGAGTGGATGTGGGAAAACCGCGACAAGTATAATGGCTTAAGTGTATTGCCTTATTCAGATCACACTTACAAACAGGCACCATTTGAAGATTGTTCTAAAGAAACTTACGATGTTTTAGTTGAATCCTTAAAAGAGGTTGACTTAACTCAGGTGGAAGAGGAAGACGACAATACAGATCTAAAGGGTGAATTAGCCTGCGCTGGTGGAGCGTGCGAGATCACTTGATTTTTGCATGGTTTTGAACTATTTAATAAAGAGGCAACTCACAAAGGGGTGTTACAATGTCGTCGGTAAAAGAACTATTAAGAAAGCTTATTAATGAAGAAATAGAAAAATTAGAAGAGCAGGGCCTTGGTAAAAAATCTGATCCTTGTCCTCCGGGCCAAGCAAGAAATGTTCGCCAGCCCGGGGGGTATTATTGGCGATGCGGACCCGACGAAGAAGCAGCAGAAAAACAACAAAAGCTAGCTTTTAAAAAAGCCCTCGCACGAAAGGGCGCCAAAGAAAAAGCAACGTGGAGGGTTGACTTCAAGGTCAAACCCGGCGAAGACATCGCCTCCGTCGCATTTGCGAAGTGTGCGGGAAAAGGACCGCGCAAGTACGCCAAGAACCGCGCAAAGGCAATTAATAAAAAATTGGAGGGCGGCTTTATCGGCTATCAATGTGTAAGCGGACTTAAGTCAGCGGCTGGGACTGGCAGCGGCGCCGGCCCGAGAAAAGGCGAACGCCTTGCCAAGAAATCTACCGAAATACATAAAGTTGGTGTCGGCGCTAAAAGGAAATACGAATATTGTCTAAAAGCAGGCACTAAAGGGAAGCCACACCCAAACAAGTGTAACGAGCCCGGCGCTTGGTCCGGCGGCAAAGCATATGTCGGTAAATGTAAATATTTATGTAAAAAAGACGGAACTGTGACCGGTGACGACCTATACCAAGGTGCTGCAGCCAGTAAAGATGTGGCCAAGCGCAAACCTCGCCGTAAAAGCATGGATATATTAGAATTGCAGTCACTTCTAAAGAGGCGCTTTGGAGATAAAATAAATTTAGGAACGACCGGCAAAAATAAAGACGGTGTTGATGGCGCCTATGGCACCTTGACACAACGTGCTATTGATTTATTGAGAAAGACTGATAAAAATGCTCCCAAGCGTCAAGGCTCATTTAAGAAGAGCGTTCGCGCCCTTGTTGATTATTTAAAAGGTGCTGGCAAAGGCACCGCCGCAGGCAAGGCGAAGCCCCAAGCCGCAGGCAAGGCGAAGCCCCAAGCCGCAGGCAAGGCGAAGCCCCAAGCCGCAGGCAAGGCGAAGCCCCAAGCCGCAGGCAAGGCGAAGCCCCAAGGCGCAGCAAAAGCTCCCGGTTTAGATTTGGCTAAAACAATTGACTCTTTTTCCATGAAACACGGTGGCGGTGTGTTTGGTAAGTGGATCAAAGCCGCAAGGAAGAAAGGGGTGAGTGATGAAAAAATCATGAACACTATAAAAGGCGCCACCGCCAACAACACCGCGTGGCGAGCAGCTTATAAGAATCTTAAGGCTTTATCCGGCAGGGTTGACGAATCCAAGTCGCCGCTTAAGCCGCTAACAATGAAAGATACAATGGAGAGCTTTAGAGAGCACTTAAACGAGAGTGAAGTAGAAGAAGCCATGCCCGGTGTTCCCACCAAGGTCGAACGAGAGGAATACAAAAGAGAAACGGCAGGGAGCGCGGATTTTGTAGATACCGGCGATCTTCGTAATGCGTTGGGGGAAAACTTTAATGATCTTCAAATTGTTGATCCTGCTTCGTACCCCGATGTCATGGCTTTTACAAATTCAACGAGCAATGACAAACTCCTGCCTTTAAAAAGAACAGAGGACGGCACCATCTATTTTAAGATAAACGATTATGGTGGTGGTTCTTACATGAAAATTAAAATATAATTAACGCGAGGTTTAAGTTATGGTTTTGCGCGAAGGCACAAAAGGCGAATTAGTCAAAAAATTACAAGAAGGTTTAGCTTATTTGGGCTACCACCCCGGCCCAATTGATGGTCACTATGGCCAAATGACCGAAGACGCGGTAGAAGCATTTCAAAAGAAAGTAAAACTTTATTCGGATGGCGTCGTCGGCCCATCAACTGCTGCAGCACTTAATTCAGCGCTTGGCTCTCCAAAGATGGAACTTCATTTGGATTTGGGGCCACCACAAGAAGAATTGGTAGACAGCGACACAAAGCTTAAATGGGTCAAGTGTCCTGCTGATAAGTTTGCGAACAGGGGCGGCTTTACGAGAGTAACGCTTCGCTCTGATACTGCAAAGGCGTACAAAGAGCTTTATGAAGCAGTTCATGACCTTGGTGGCATAATAACTTCTGCTGGCGGTAGACGAGGATTGAGTGGGAAGGCTAGCCCGTCGAGAAGTAAGAAGTCTATGCACTATGTTGGTAGAGCGTTCGACATGGCGCTTCCTACCGGGATGCAGAACCCTAGCACAGATCCTTACTTAATTCAGCGAGATGGCAATAGTAGAAAGTGGATTGTGTGGGCCAAGACCGAAGATCTAGACGTTCCAGAAAAAACAATTGAAGCTTGTTATGTTGTTACAAAAAGAAATTCAAAGGGAAAGAAATACACTATCCTTAAAACAAAAGAAATTACAGCCAGAGTCTTTAACTTTACTAAATTAGCAAAGGACCATGGCTTTGAAAACATTTCAGCCCGTCGAAGCTTTTTTAGGGGTGGTGCTTATGGTGGCGCAGAGTGGTGGCACTTTCAGTGGGAAGAGGGCTTGGAGCCTCGCAAGACCACGTTTGGCGAAGAACTGTTAAAAGCCTATACTTTACAAAAGGCTAGTAGGTTTGTTTATTGGGACGAAGCCAAAAACTGTAAGTGGAAAGTTAACTGGTTTTAGGGGGTTTCTATGTCGGATAAGAATAATTTGATAACAGCCACTGCTGTTGGTTTTACTGAATTAAAAGGCCAGTTGTCTAGAATAGAGGACATGATGGTGGTCATCAAAGAAAAGAATGAAGAAATGGCCGAAGACACTTCAAAGATAAAAGAGGCTATTTATAACCCTGATCAGGGAATCTATTCACGCTTAAAAGAATTGGAGAATTGGAAAGAGGGAATTTCCAAAGTATTGTGGATCGGCGCAACCGGAATTATTGGGTCGATGGCTCTCCACATTTGGAAAATACTCCAAGGATAATCTCTTGACAGCGCCACAACTTTTTGTTATAATCTTAAAACAGCTTCCACGAGGCATCCGATGATACGCTATCAAGTTGTCTTTTATTGTTCAAAGACCAAAGAAACAAAAATGAACACAATCATTAATAATACTTTTACTGGCGCTTACGCCTATGCTAAAAGCAAAATGCTGGACTTGAACAGTATCACTAAAGAAGAATGGATAATTGCTTCCATTTATGATTTAGAGGTTGAATTCAAATTAGATAAAAATTTAACATAATCTCGTAAATCTAACCACAACAAGGGGGTGATTTCACTTATCGTGGCTACGAGTTCCCGCAGGGAGGCACGGGGTAAAAGGTGTCTCATTTTTTATAGGAGAAAAAAATGACAACAATATCAAAATTTATTGAACGGCACAGGGAATTGAGTAAGGAGGTTGGGCGTTTATCCGAGATGGAAAGCCTCACTCCAAATCAAGAAAAGAATTTGAAGGTTCTTAAGAAGTTGAAATTAAGTTATAAAGACGCAATTAACAGCAACACGCCGTATAAACATGCTTGACATCGGCCCTTCATTTTAGTATAATAGTAGGCGTGATTGAGGGGATGAGTGAAGCCTGACCATTGGGCAACAGATTTGGAGATGAAATGAAAATTTTTTTAGAAGAAGAATACGGTTATAGATGCTGGCTGTGGGACACTGGTAAAGACAAAGAAGCAGTTCTGAGTTGGTGGGCAGAGTTAGAGACTGTGATGCCCTTCTTTTTCAATCCGTCGCAGACACTTCCTTTCGGAAAGGTTTCTCCTTTGGATGACACAGCAGTCAATGCTAGTCACGCTGTGGCAGAAGCCTACATGCACCTTCACGAAGACGAAGATTCATTTCTCAGTGTTGATAAGAAATGCTTCTTTCATAAGGGTCGCAAGAAAGTATAATGGGCGCGGCTCGCACATAAAGTTGTGGGTTATAAATACAATGAAAATTGGTGATCTGGTGAAAGTGTTCGGCGAGGGAGTGGGAATTGTGTGTGGTGAGCTTCGTTGGGAGATTCCGGTCTTCGCCGATGCCGGTGGCGTCGAATTTTCTGATAGGATCGTGATGGTCGATGTGATGTTCCCACACGGAGTGTTGCACATTGTTGCGGATGACTGCGAGGTGATCAATGAAAATCGGTGATTTGTGTAAGTCGGCCATTTTTGTGGTATTATTAATCTGTCCTGGGGCGAGTGGTGTTCCCGTGGAGGTGATCAATGAAAGCCGGTGATCTAGTAACGCTGTCAGCCAAGTCCCTTCGAATCAAGTCAGGAGGCTGGCCGACAGTCCGCGATTCGTACAAAGCCGGTCTTGTTTTGGAGACTTCGCCTCGGGCGTATGGTCACCAACTTATCACTGTGATGTGGAATAATGGATACCATCGCGTTATGCCACGCGAGGAACTCAAGCACGCGAGGAAAAACAATGAAAGCCGGTGATCTGGTCAAATTTCGGGGTGTCGTTCGGTCCCGCACAGAGCCGCGTGTGTACGACGACGACCAGGCACAAGGGGTCGGTATTATTGTTGAGATCAAGAACTGGGCAGATTCCGGTGATCCTGATAACAACTGGGGAACTGACGCTTACGTGATGCACGACAGCGGAGAAATAATCAACCATGACCTCTATGATTTGGAAAGGGTAGACGATGAAAGTCGGTGATCTAGTTTGGTATTGGGCTCTTGAAAAGCACGGCATCATTGTTGGCGGTCCGTGGAACGAGACGCTGTCGTGTGGAGAAGTGCTCGATTGGGATTGGCTCGTGATGCACGAAGACGGTGAGCTTCGCGGTCGCGAGACGAATGATCTAAAGGTGGCGGAATGAAAGACGTGAAAGTCGGTGATCTGGTCATGTGCCCCCAAATTGACGGGATTAGTTGCGTCGAGCGGAAATTCTCGAATCAAGCGCAGCACGCGGGAATAGTGACGGGAGTCTACGGGCACAAGGTCGAAATTCTCGGAGGTCCGGACGGATCGGAAACGTGGGACATGCGCGACATAAAACTGTTACAGAAAGCTATTTGCAAGGAGGCAAATTATGGTTGTGGTTGTGAAACATTTGAATGAGCGACAGGTGCTGGTACTGGACGACGCCGGCGAACACTACGTGGTGAGTGAATCCGCGGCGGAGGCATCACAGTACATCGGCGGCAAAGAAGTGCTGGTCTTTCCCGCCTTGGCAAACGGAAGGATCGCCGACTACAGTGAGGTGGACGGTGAGCGCGGGGTGGGCCTCGAGGAGTTCCTGCCCAAACTGCTCGAACGCGGCACAGTGGGCTGGGGGAGGTGATACGATGTGGGAAGATGTGGAAGTCGGAGATCTGGTGGAGATTCAGTCAAGGTGGGGTCCGGACCACAAGTCCGTTCGCGGTGTGGTGCTGAGAACCGAAACTGAGGAGGAGGAATACGACGTGCTGGACCGCAAACACCCGAGCCACAGAGCGGTGGAGGTCTACTGGGTCGACCCGGACGGGCCGAACGAGATAGAGTGGTTCACTGAGGACCAACTGACAAAAATTGTGATTCACTGACTGGGAGGACAGACAATGATGACACGGAATGACAGGAAAAACTTGGCAGTGCTGGCGATTCTGATGGTGTCTCTGGTGACGACCATGATAATCATCATGACCGACGGCTGCTGAACAACACAGGGCCCCTAGCTCAGCGGTTAGAGCATTCCGCTCGGAGGTTGTAGCAAAGCAAAATCAACAGGAACTCAAAGAGCCCTTAGCTCAGCGGTTAGAGCTGCCGTCTCATACGCGGCTGGTCGCTGGTTCGAATCCAGCAGGGCTCACCAAACTAACAGGACGGTTTTTGGTTCGAATCAATACTTATACACATGAATTGTGAAAAGTGTGGTAAGTTTCATGGCGGAAAATACGGGAGTGGGCGATTTTGTTGTCGTTCATGCGCCCGATCGTTTGCAACGAGAAAAAGACGAACTGAGATTTCTATGAAGGTATCAAAAACGCTCTGCGGCCGAGGAAAATCGCCTACAAAAGAAAAATGCCCAGTGTGTCAAAAACTTTGGGAAAAACCCTTCAAAAGGAGACAGAAAGTAACGTGCTCCAAAAAGTGCGGGTACAAATGGGCACATCACTCTTCAAATCCGAATGCAGCTAAAAACAAAAGCGCAGCATCTCGCGCCGGCCGAAAAAGTGCTTCTGTCCAAGCGAGGAATCGACGAAGCAAAAATGAGGCAGCGTTCTATCAACTATGCAAAAGTAAGTGGCCTGATTCTCTAGCCAACGAACCAATGTTTAATGGTTGGGATGCCGATGTCATTATTCCGTCCCTTCAGATTGCAGTTTCATGGAATGGACCCTGGCACTATCGAAAATTGGCAAAGAAACATAGTGTTAAACAGGTCCAGAATCGAGATCGACTTAAAAAGATTGCCATCGAAAATGCAGGTTACCAGTCATATATTATTCGGGATGATGGATCGTATGACCCTAAGTTCGTAACAGAGCAGTTCAACATATTTGTACGTCATCAAACACGACTAGTCCTGGGTTCAAATCCCAGGGGGCCCACCAACAAATCTAAAAAGCACTAAAAAGCGCCAAGCTGCTGGGAATTTCCGCAATCGGAACTGGTATTATGACAACTGTAAATCCCGGACAGCTTCGAATCACAGTTAAGGTGACAACCGTATGTGAAGGAACCTGGGCCGCGCCTCGACGAAAAGTATATGTGGAGCCGGGTGCTTGCTTACATGTCATAGAAAAGACGACCCGCGTGGTGTCCGATCAGTGCCAGGAGTGGTGGATCGTTTTCATTGACGGCTCCGGACCTTATTGGATGAGGAAACACTGGTTCGATAACGTGACACGAATCGTGTGATATCACGTGTAAGACTGCTTGCGCTGTAGTATAATGGAAAAGCGCCCGGATGGCGCAGGGAGAAAGAGAATGAAAGCTACCATTTCACAATTCACCTGGCACCGAGACAATGAAGCGGGTGAAGGCGAGCTCTCGGTGGATGCATCTGAGCTTGGCCTTAAGCCTGGCCAGACACCTGGGGTTATTGAGGTCAACTCGCCTCACACTGGCAACACCCGAACCTTCAAATACTGCGGTAACTTGGTTTCCGGCGATGGAAGCGGAGAACCGAATCTGATTGGATGGTCCTACTGGGATGATGAGGTCCCTGTTATTCAGCTCGTCATCTACAACGACTAAAAGGAAGAGAAATGAAAATCACCAAACAAAGCATGTTTACTGGCAAGACCCACACCATGGACCTACCGATCACTCAGGCACAGTTCGATGCCTGGATTGGAGGTGAGCTGGTCCAGAATGCGTTCAGCAATCTGACCCCCGATGAATGCGAATTTATCAAGACCGGCTGCACCCCCGAGGAGTGGCTCGAACTCTTGGGACCCGAGGAGGAGGAATAATCATGTCTTCGAACTATGACCCATCTTGCTGGATGATGCGAAAACTCCTGGCAATAGAGCTTATTGTCAAGCTGGATGACTGTGGGTTTGTGGAAGATGCTGTTGGCGGCCGAGAATCGATTGGGAGGTCTGGGCGATATGCCAAAGAGCGTGTCTTCTCCCGACCTGTGAATGAACAAGTCGTTGTCAAGGTCTACACAACAATCATTGAAGACGAGGTCCGCCGCGTTGGAAAGGATGCCATTCGGGTTTGTGCCATTTATGCGGCAAAGGATGGCTCAACTCGTGGGCTGGTCAAGAACCGCCGGGTACACCGAACTGGAAATATCTCAGAGATTGCTGATCGGATGCACCAACGAATGCGGGATGTCTGGAAGTCCACAATGAGCACCAAGAAGTGCAACAAATGTGGAGCACCAATGTTCACTTCAAAGAAGAAGAACCTGGTTTGCGCCGAAGCATGCTGGGATAAGAGGTAACATGGAAACCTGGGAACACCAAGGCATGCGATATAGGATTTTCTACCAAGGAAAGACTGATTCCTTTGAGGGCCAGAATGTCCTACAACGCAGATCGCATCGAGACTGGCACACTGTCGAGGAGAAATAAGAACATGGATAAGCTAGACCAATTTCAAGGGACATCTAACCACGACAGGAATTGAAAATGAAACTTGACTACTTCTGCTGCAAGAACCTGAGTGACTCAGGCGTCTTCAACATCCGAGCACCCTCCAAGAAGGAGGCTAAACGGCTGCGTGAGTTTACCGGTTGTCCGG
>Ga0080013_1002074_pt1 | contig 24623 bp, 54 predicted proteins | sample ETNvirenome_6_85_FD_69236 | JGI IMG/M metagenome (GOLD analysis project Ga0080013, IMG submission 69236) | Marine viral communities from the Pacific Ocean - ETNP_6_85 (SPADES assembly) (version 2) | ecosystem: Environmental > Aquatic > Marine > Oceanic | place: Pacific Ocean | collected 2013-06-19
AAGGCGCATATCGTGGGCGTCCGTATTTGAATAGTCGCTCAAATACACCTCTCCATACGTGCCACTTTCCACAACATCAAACTTGCCATCTGGCGAAGCCGTGTTAATCCCCACGTTGCCACTTGAATCCAACTTCATCCCCGTTGTCCAACTAATAGTACAATCTGCTGTGCCAGATGCGACGTATCGCCAGACATGCTCACCCTTATATATATAGTAGTTGGCAGCAAGGTCAGTTGTCTTATACTTCCATCCACCGCTATCATTGTAGGCATTTGACGTAAACATTATGTCTGTGTCCGTGCCAAATCCAATGGATGTGTCCGTGCCTTCGATGGCAGTAAAACCAGACCACGCTTCAATATCTGATGTGCCAATCCCCACGTTACCACTTGAGTCGATACGCATACGCTCAGTGCCACCAGTCGTTGTGTCGTTTGCGGCAGTCCAGAAGCTAATCTCTGTGGACGCATTAAAAGCTGAACTGTCACCACCAATAGCAACTCTGTTGTTAGAGCCAGTACTGTCTAATACTGCAAAAGCTATTGGTTCTTCTGCGTTGGTATAGTGAGGTGCGCCAATCCTTGCGTATTTACGTGTAGCATCTGTGCGTCCAGCACCAGTAACATCAGCTCCAACTAACAATGCAATACCACTACTCGCTTGATACAAGTCAAGGTTTGCAGCAGATGTCGCGTCTTGCCCAATAGTAACTTTGCTCAACACTCGTATATCTGTGGCATCTGCACTGATCGTGTCTATCGCAATGTCACCCACATTGGTGATGTCGTTGTCACCCAATGACAAATTACCAGCAAGGGCAGTGATTGTTGTCGTGCCAATCGTACCACCACTCACCGCATCACCACTAATCTGGTCGTTTGCCAAAGTAAGAGTGCCAGCAGATACATTCAGCGTCTTACCCGCTCCTACTGTAATGTCAGATGTTGCAATCGTGGCTCCATCTATCGTTCCACCATTAATATCCACAGTTGTGATTGTGCCCATATTTGACCATGTGCCAGTTAGGGAGCCACCACTTGTGGCCGTAAGAGCACCCGCAAAGGTGATACCTGTTGTGCCTGTGGGTATCCTCATCACCGTGGTATCTGCATCGTTCTTTATCGTTACATCATTCGTGCTACCCTGACCCGTAAGGATAAGCCCTTCTGTGGCTGTGTATCCCATTGTGGCATTGTCACCAGCAGCCGTATCTCCATCAGCATTCACCGTCAATGCCGTAACATCACCAACGATATCTACGTTGGTGGTTCCGGTATCTATTGTCAGAACATCTGCGTCTGCATCGTTCTTTAAGGTGATGTCGTGCGTGGAGCCTTGACCGGTAAGGATAAGCCCTTCTGTGGCTGTGTATCCCATCGCTGCGTTGTCGTCAGCAGATGTGTCGCCTGTTGCTTCTACCGTTATTCCTGTGATTACACCACCACTAATAATATTTCCTACAGCACATAAACATTGAGTAGCACATACATTAGTTCCTGTTATAATACCACCTAATTCTAATCCACCACCAACACATAATAATCCCGGGACACATAAGGTGGCAGCGGCATCAGCACCTGATGTTCCCAAATACATAGCACCTGCAGTTCCAGTTCCAGAATTTCTTAAATGCCATTCTTTATCTGGATTTTTTATAATAACAACTGAATCACCACCAGCTGATGTAGACTCAGCATATACATTAAGGTTATTAGAAGATGCTATATCTAAGCAACCTCTTGGAGGATCAGTGTTAGCTGTTCCAATTGCAACTATACATGCAGATAAACCGCTTATACTAAATTTTGCAGCATTATCTAGTTTTGATGGAGTTATTTCGTTATCACGAATTTGAAGATGGGACACTAAACTCATTATTTATTCTCTACATTAAACTTAAATTTTCTATAATAAATATATCTTGCAATGCTTTTATTCATCAATAACTGGATCAATAAAAACTAAAGAATCATTTCTAGAAGTTATTTCACCTATTCTTGCACTTTGTTCATTTGCATCAACAATTTGCTCTTCAAATATAAATCTACTTACAGACCTATCTATTCTTACATTACCTTTATCAATAAGATAAGCTTCAACATTTAATATAAACATATGTCTAAACATTCTTTCATCTGTTGAAAAATCTTCTAAATTACTTTGATCTGAAGATGAATCGAAGTATGAATAAAAGAAATGGCCATTAAATTCTAAATCTGGAAGTCTGTAATCACTCCATATTTTATCATGGAATTGGCTAGCATGATTAGCATATGAAGACCAGAATGTTACTTCATATGGAATATTTACAAATGTAGGAAATGGTAAGCTGTAATGTGCATAAACAGGTGCCATTTTAACATCTCTATTACTTGGCCCAATAAGCCATTTATTTTTAAATGGAACTCTTCTATCTTTATCAAACTTAGATGCCGCTATTTCCTTATGAAATGTTATTGATGGCTCACCATCTTTTGTTATTTTTCTATATCTTTGTTCATTAGGTGTTACATCAACTCTTCTTAACGATATAATAGGAAGCTTAATTCTACCATTATGATCTCTCATGCTATTTAATTTGTTACTTGTTTTATTGCCTTGCATTTGAGCAAAACGTTCCCAAGAACCAAATATAGACTGAACCTTTCTATCATTAATAACTGTTGGATGCTTAACATCAAACCAATTATAAACAGCGGTGTCTATATTTAAAAGTGTTACTTCATCTACTGGAATAGGATTGACTTCATTATTTCTTTTTTCAGCCATTATATTATCTCTATTATTGAACCATCCTTATCTACAATTTGATAAGTTTCATTCTTAAGCTTTCTTTTTCTTACATTTTTTTTCTTAGGTATTTGTTTAGCTGTAACTTCTACAATGTTTTTTCTATTTTTTTTCTTAAGAATTCTTTTAGCTTCAACTTGCAATGTTTTTATAACATTGCCTTTAGATTGCCATGGAATAAAATATCTATCTCCTACAATAACTTCAACTCTACAATCTATTTCACCTTCATTTATATGCCCAAGTAAAGAAGGTATTGAAGCTTCGTACAATGTACCTTTAATTTTTTCCATTTCGAAAACTAAATCCATATTAGAAAATGATGCTACAAATTTAACATGTGGCTCTGTTTCAATTCCAGCATCATTTCTTATATCAATATCAAATTCGAATAAATTGTTTTTATCTAATGATATTTCAAGTAGTTCCATCTCTTTCTCTAAATACCCCACTATCAGTTACTGCCATTATTACTCCTTATCTTTTGGTCTAATATGATAATGTAAATGATCAAGAATTGTATTTTGTTTTTTGTCTACGTAATATTCATCTTTGCCATAAAATATATCACCAAAATGTTTACATTCATTTTCTAATATTTCTTCTTCATCTTTAGTTAAAATCATTTTATGCTGCTTTAATACCATCATTGGAACATTACATACCTTACAATCTAAAATAATATAGCCATGCCTTACTCTATGCCATTTAGTTATTCTGTCAAGCTTGCATAAATCGCACATTAACATTCCTCTTAATATGTTCTCTTATGTCATCTATTTTACCTTTTGAAGGTGTAAAACCAATATCTATAATTTTATAAGTATTGCCTTTCTTCATATAATTACCAGTATGAAAATCATTCCAAGATTTAATGCCAAGCTTATTTTTCATATGATTACCAGCAAATATCATTTGATTTACAAATTCAATAGTTTCAGGTCGCTGTTTCTTTTTTGCATTTTTTATTGTATATTCAACATCTTCTATTGTAAAGTCATTACGAAAAAATTTATCTAATGCCTTAAACGCAGCAAAACCTAATATTAAACTACCTGCATCTTGTAGTTTTTCTTGTTCAATCATGTAAACATCTGGAATTGACTTATACATGAAAACTTTATTAACACGAACTATATTTGGGTGAGGATGTTTTTTTACAAGCCCCATTGCTTTTGCTTCATTTTTATCAGATGTAACCTTTAACACAAAGTTACCTTGATCCCAAACTATACCTGCCATACCACGGCCTAAAATTTTATTAATTTTGTAACCATCTGATTCTAATTTTTTAACCAGAGGTTTTGTCATTACTTTTTCAACACTCATTAATAGGGCTCCCCGCTTCCAGCTTCACGATCATCAGAATATACATTTTCATCTCTTGGAGAAAATACATCTTCTCTAGCAGATTTAGCTCTCATTGTTACACCAATTTTTGTTTCAGGTTGCCCTTGAACAAATACAGGCACATCACAATAATGTATTTCAAAGAATTCATTATCCCATTCAAGATAATCCCCAATTTTTGGAAGTACACCAACTTCAGTTAATCTATCTTTATGAGCATAAACTTCTATTCTTCTTATTCTATCTGATCCAAATTGCCCAGTAATCATTTCAGGTTCATCTAATAATACCCATGCAAATACTTTTATAGGATTTCTACTTACTTTCTTTTCTGCTTCACCATAAATATCATTAACATCTGATTCATCTACTTCAACTGGCCAATAATTTACGCTTTGTTTAGAAACCATTTCCAACAACTCAGTATTGTACCAATTGAATAAATGCATTTCTCTTTGGCCAAAAAATAGGTTATGATCTGGTGCACCTGTTACTGATGAAAATAGTTCTGGCATAGTTTAATCTCTTAAGGAAGCAATCTTACTGTAAAAATTTGTTTTTTTGCTGCAATTGGTTTTAATTTTTCTACTGCATCTTTAAATGTAGAATTTGTTATAAATTCAATATCTTCTTGGCCACGGCCATTATTCATATCAAATGCCCATGAAGCCCTACCTTTCAGTTTACCATCTGGATTTGATGCTTTCCAATGTGATAGATCTATTGATAGATTTGTAACATTATAATAATCATTATTTCTTTCTTGCAGCACTTATTTGATTATTACTTTAATATCAGACTTTTTAATTTTAATCATTACATACCCCTTATAGCATTTCTTTTTTACGAGATACAACAAATTGTGATGTCATCTCTTCTACATTATAGTATTTTTTAACCATACATTTCCATGTGCCTTTAGAAAATTCATTAAGATTTGTAGAACTTCTAAACTCTGCGTTAGGAAATATATTTAAAATCTTTTTAATGACAGACTCGTACATGAATAATCCTATCCCTTTTCCCCTGTAAGGATCTGTTAAATCTGAATTATCAATCTCAAATATTTTAATGCCTGTCTTTTTATTTCTTCTCATGTTACCTTCGATACAACCTATATTATCTTCTATATTTACATCTTTAAATGATGCTATCCACTTTCCATCATTAACATCGATACTTAAATTAACATCAAAAAATTGATTCATATAAACCTTTCTTATCCAGTAAACATGATTGGGGCAACCATCGGCACTCTTTGATATTGCAATTCTATAGCTTCAGATAATTCTGCATCTTGCTGCATTAATCTTAAGTTACTTGTTTCTTCAAGATTTTCAACTAAATGTTCCTTAAGCGTTTCTTGCTTTTCTTGCCCTTCAGCAACTAATTGCTCACCATCCAATGTTACCTCACTATTTGGTATTGGCACAGATGAGAATTTTCTTCTAATACGTCCAAGTGTTTCCATTGCTAATGCTAATGTAAATTGTCTAATCCATCTTTTACCAAATGCATTTATTTCAGTATAAGGAATATCTTTGAAAGGAACATTAGAAATAGATGAAATACCAGTAATTGAAGGATCACCAGTATCAACAGCAAAATCTGGATTGAATGGATCCATGTCAATTGTATAGTCAATCCAAACCTTTAAATTCTTGCTTGGCTTAGGAAGAAATCTTATTCTATCACCAAACATATTGTATGTGTGATTAGATCTTCTAACCCTATCATTAGTCTCTAACATTCCAGCCCTCAATATATCAGTCCATATTGGAAGTATCTGGAAAGTTGTTTCCATATTAAATGATTCATATTGGAATTCTTGTGATAATACATTTACTGAAGAATATGGATCATAATATCTATACATTGTAGCTGGTTCAGAATGCCAAACATCTCTTACTTCTATTTTAGCAGCTGATACAGATACTAAATACGCAGATACCGAAGATCCTGATTCATTATCTACAAAGTCATCTAAAAGGTTATAATCTGTTGCAGAACTGCTAATTGTTGTATACGCTTTTCTTTTATTTACTATACCACCAATACCAGCTTCAGATGCGTATGGATTTGCTAAGCGCCTAAGATAGTCTAATGTTTGATGAGGTAATTTATCTGTAAAGTCCTGAGTTTCAAAGTCCCTAGATAAACCAAGGAAATTAGCCAACCAGTTCTTAGCTTGAAATCTATTGACTAATGCGCCATACTCTATGTTGGCTTCCTCGAATGCTGCATATATTTGTAAGTTATCAAGTTCAACAGTTAATTTAGGTTCGCCAAGCCTATATCTAATCCATTTTACAATTTCTTCACCTTCGCCAGATAATGAATCTAAATTAGAAGATAATGAAAATGTTTGAGCAGTGGTCCCGAATATACCTGAATATGATGCATCACTGCCTGAGTTAGTTAGATTGGTAAAAAAATTTTCGAAAGCCATTTATTATCTCTTGTTAATGTTTCATTTCTTTTATATAAATATAGAATCAATTAAGACTGTGGCACATACTTTAATCATTCAAAAAAGCTTGAAAAAACGCAAAAAAAAGCACCTTATTTGAAGTCTAAGGCACTGTTTTTATTTCTATTAGAAATTACCTACATTTAATTTTTAATTACATTTACTGTCAATATAGCCTCTGTAATTTTTTCTTCTCTTTATTATAATATCTAACATTTAAAATGTGCATAATTGTTGCTATCGTAAAACATACAATAGCAAATGCAGCTAACAATAACATATTTCCATGAATGAAAATAAGTATTGGATTTGTAAATATAATCATAGATAATGCAACAAGAATTGTTATGATAAATGTTAAACCGCCTATTTTTAATATGTTCATGCATGTTCCTTTAAAAATTTCACTTTATTCCATCTTGGTTGTTGTTTAACTTTATACTCTAATTTCATAGCTTCACTTTTTGTAAATCCATCAACTTTTGCTATACACCAAACAGGCCTACGATTTCTTGTATATTTAGCGCCTTTACCAGAGTTATGTTTTTTTAGCCTTTTCTTCATATTTTTTGTAACACCACAATAATAAGTACCATCTGAACATGATAAAAGATAGCAAGACCAATTTTTCATATATACACTCCTAATATACCATCATCAGCATCATTTTGTTTATTGCCTTCAATTATTTTTTTAGCTTCTTTTTTAGCTGCCTCCCTTACTGCTTTTTCAATTTCATTATATCTGAGTATATACAATCTTTTCTTATATTTCAATTCTTCTGATAATTTTAATGTACTTCTGTCTCTAACTCTAAAGCCTCTGTTAAGCATGATAAAAAAGCATAATGGACAAATTGCAGCTAAATTGTATCTATCATTATTTTTGGTATCACCATCTAAATGAGTAATAACAAATGGAAATAATTCACCTTGAAAATCTCTTAAATCACATCTTAAACACTTATGATCCTGCTCTTCCAATACTCTGCATCTTCTTTCTCTCATTGAAGTAGTTTCAAATGACCTATTTATTAAATTCATTCTTACACAATGCAAAGCTAATTTTCTAGCATCATCTGATCTTTTATCACCTCTTGGCTTATAATGATATGGAATAAGATGAGGTATTGATTTTTTCTTCATGGTCTTGCTTATACGACCTGGCCTACGCATTCTTTTGTATGTAGCAGATTTACGAGCGCAAGCTACACTACAAAATCTACCTGACCCATATTTACCATCATGAATTGTTTCGCATTCTGGAAATTCACATTCATTCTTTCTTCTTCTACGTTTTCTCTTTCTACCCAAAATAACTCTCAGCTATAATCTTCTTGTTTAAATATGTCTAATTTGCTAAAATATTTTGGAGGAGTATTACCTTCCTCAACTCCACTACCTACTATATAATAGCGTATGCTTTTGCCTTTATAAATTACATTGCCTAAATCTAAGCCACGTAAACTATGTTCATTTTTTATCCTTTTTTATGAATTTTATTTTAAATCTGTCATCATTCCTTATATCTTCTATCAAATATAGTATGAAACAAACAAGCACCATGATAATAGCAAGAGGGAATAAAATGAAAAGTACAGAAAGCAATAAAATATCACCTACATTTAAATATCCTTTAATATCTAGCTTAAAGTATCCAATAAACAATACAGAAATAAAGCTCAATAAAAACCAAAATTCCATGTCTATTCCTTTTCATAATATGTTATGACTGGGCAATACTTATTCTTTTTAGCTACAACAAACTCATATGAATTTGAAAGGAAATTTGATGAGTCAGATATTTTTGATAATATAAATGCCCCAAGATATAACAAGCCAACAATTATAGCAATAATAGGTGCTATAATTACAATTACAACTGATATAAAAAAACTTATTACAATTTGTGGTATAAAAAATAATGCATAGTCTTTCATAACAATCTTATAAATAGGGCCCCAAAATTCATTTGTTGATAAATATTCTCCCATAGGAGGGTCATATATCAATTCAGCTATCATACATCCAGTAGCAACTGTTGCAAAAGGTATTGTTGTTATAATATGATATGAAAATACAAATGCTAAAACAGAAAGCCAAAAATACTTACAATAATCTTGCAAATAACAACTTTTCAAATTTCTAAAATAAAAACAAACATGTTTAAAAATCCACCCATTAGTTTTAACTTTTACTTCTTTCATCTAGAACCTCCTTAAATAAAAATGGCATTTTAAAAAATAAACCAATTATAGCAAATATAAAAAAGACTATAGCTAGAGTGTTAAAAGAATGATTCCATAAGTCATTCTGGAATTTATGAAGCAAATATTTTAGTATGATCATTTAAAACCTCTTATCCTTGAAACAATAGTATGTATAGATAATATGGAGCGTAATGAAAAAATATGATACCAAAACAAATCAATAATGTAACAGATAAACCAATTCTTAATAGATTCATATTTTAACCTTATAATAACTATTATATTCATTTCCAGGAAATTTACCAAAGATAGAGAAAATAAACACTATAAAGAAAATAAAAAAACATAGTAAAATAGTCAAAATATAAACATAGATATTAAAGCTATTAGTATAGACAATATAACACAAATACTACATATACATTCCCAATCATCTTTACTATATCATTTTTTAAGCTTCATTATTAAGTAATTAAGTAGTATAATTTCACTTTCATTAATAAATATAGAGAGATACTTAAATTCTTATAAATAAAGATGATAAAGAATTAAACTAATCATTTGATCTTAGAGATATTTTTGAAAATTTTTTGTGGAAGAGTATTACGGGCAGATCTAGCGGGACTTTTTCAGAGCTTTTTTTGCGCAATTCCCGTCCATATTTTTGCGCTAAATACTTCACAAACAACAACTTGGAGATAATGAAAGAATATCTTGCTCTCTCACTATCTCCAAGCTTTTTGACCACTGTGGGTAAATTTACTTGAATAATTGAGCCAAATTATCCAAGACTGTCAATGAAATGTCTGCTCTAGCTCCTTTGTCTTCTTCCTCCACGAGGTTTGTAATAAATTTTACCGTATCCTCTTGAATACGTTGTTTATGCATTGGAGGGCGATATTGCCGTACTTCAAAGACTTCAGCCACTGCATCAGTCCATGAGGGCTCGAAAACTTTCATTGCCCAATTGACCAAACTGTTATTAACTTCTACTCCATTTACTCGTACTAGAAATTCTTCGTAGCCTACCCCCTCTTTTTTAGAGTGAAAGTTGAAATAATCATATACTGGTTCTACACCTTCAAAATTTGCAGGGGGATTATTGAGGATATTCAGAACCTGTTTTCGGGTTGCTTCTGTTTCCTCGTACTCCTCCGATTCAAAGTTGTATTCATTTACTATAATTTTCTTTGCCATGGTATTGCTCCTTAAAACCAATTAGTATTTGTTACTCATATACTTATAATCAAATATGGGCTGGAATAAACTATTTTTTTCAATTATGTTAATTAGTTTTATTCCAAATATAATCACTCCAGTAGCTGCAAGAGCTGAAGTCGCCCCAATTAAGCCATTGATTATAAATCCTAACATTGAGGCATAGGTTCAGTGTCTTGCATAACGATCAATTTACTACCATTCGATAGCTCGTATCCTTGCCACGTATCTTGGAGTCTCAGTAGCATACCTACCAAGCATACAAGCTCTACCAAATCGCCACGGCTCAGGTTTGATATAACGACTTTGCTGTCAATAGCCATCGAATATTTGATTGATTCCATTGCAGCTTTCAGCTTTTTGTTTGAGGCTTGATATTTCATGATTTGTCTCACTTTATTAGGCTAGTTAATAAAATGTCAGAATATCCTAGTAATTTCCGAAATATTCTAACATTTTATAAAAAAAAGTATTAATGAAGTTAATTAATTATCGATCAAATATGTCACCAGTGACTGATTCTGTGAGCCTTTTTTCAAGCCTATCGTATTGATCTTTGGCAAATTGCAATGCTTCATCACGAGAGAGCGTATCTTCCTTGATTCCGGAGTTAAATGTTTGGCCATCCACGATACCAAATGTCTTGGTATAATACCCACCTTTTTCAATATTCTCTGAGACCAGTGTTTGAGTGAATTCACCTGAGTCCTGGTTACGGACGATGGTGGCAGCCCCAATAGGCCCTTGCTTAAATTCGAGTGTGAAGGTCTGGTTGTTGATATTGAATGTTTTCATTTGTTACTCCTTACATTGAGGTGATATTGACTAAGAGATTTCCAATGATTTGAGTTCACTTAAACGAAGGATCCATGCAGTATCATCAATATCTTGAAAAGAAAGATCTTCATTATTCATGCCCATAACAATGGCATCTGTTGTCTTAAGTTCTCGTTTAACCAATTCTCCCTTTCCAATGGGACCAGGAACAGCAGTGTTGATATAAGAGAATTTGACAGTCATTATTTGGACTCCTTGTTAATGATTATCGTATTGCTGTTATATGTATGTATCCGCCATTTATCAGCAGTAAGAGCTTCCATAATTTTATATATACCGGCTTTCTTGATGTTGCCTAAATATCTTTCATTACTATCCTTGCTACCAAACCAACTCCATTGATCGCCAACAGTATGTTCAAAAGTATATACCATCATGATTATTGACCTCCAGGGCGCGTATGGCTTCAGTGTTGTAGCGATATGTGGTTTCCCATTCTAAAATTGCTTGCATCCTGTTGGGAGCAGTTACTGGATTTGAGATGTGAATTTCTTCGTGCCGATCAAAAGGGCCATGATCAATTGTGAGTGTGTATTCGATGACATATTGTTTCATGTTATTTGCTCCTCAATGATGTGATGTTTGCTTTAACGTTTTCAACCAGTTGGCTGAAGTCTTTTGAGTTAATGTCATAAGCATTGTATCTACTTGCAACATAATCTGATAGGTTCCAAAAGCCAGTAGAATGTGGGGTGTAATTGAGGTAGGATTTGGCAATGTCAAATGCTTGAGTGTCGGATGTCATAATAATATCTCCTAAATAACTGATAAGCCAGCACCGGCCAATAATGAATCGAATAGAACCTTCTGCATCGAGAAGAGATTTCGTGATCGTGTAATACGTTGTGATATTTCATATACCTTGTTGTCTGAGATTTGCACTGCATTATCTTGAGCATCATTGATGAAAGCGATGAAGTCATCTTGAGTTTTGAATGATCCAATCTTTACTGCATTGTCCTGGACGTAGGAAGCAAAGGATCTGGATACTTGAGTTAGGTCTCTCATGTGATACTCCTTAATTGACAAATACTATGATGAATGATTTGTTGAGGTTACCTTCAGCGGATTCCCAAAGAATGAAGCTTCCCTTATTTTCCTTTAAAAAATTTTCTTTCAATACGTCATAAGCATTGTGTCCATAATACCCGGTCGTATAATCTGTTGCATTAATCATTTTACCAGTTTTCGTGTGAGGCCGTCCCTCTGAAGTCATTGTGCTGAGTTTGAATTTGCCATCAATTAAAAGAGTCACCTGGACGAGAGTTTTGTAAGTCATGTGAAAATCTCCTGAAAAAAGTATAATGTGATGATTTTTACTTACAATATAATATAAGCATTATCATTCAGGCATTAAACCTTTCTCAGGAGCTTTATTCAGTTATACCAAGCTTAAGCTTTTCATGATACCGGATTGAACTTCATTGTGAGTAACCTTTTCAGGACGAATGATTTGTTTCCAGCCATCCTCTGTCTTAATGAGCGGTCCACCTTGATGAATGGTCGGCGTGAAGGTTGTGTGAGGAATGCGAGAGTCAAAAGAGAGCGGGTGGATGCGTGTGTCTGCCATGTGGAGTCTCCTGTGTGAGAATGTGTGAGAATGTGTGAGAATGTGTGATATGTAGGATCTAGTTAAATATAATAAAAAGACGGCGAAAAGTAAACAACAAAAGGCCTTCTCCAAAAAAAATTCTGACGAGGGCACGGGTCCGCTAGGGATCTTGAGCACAAACCTGAGATTTCCACGACTGCGTAAAAAAACTTGACTTGCCTTGTCCTTTCAAAATATCCGGGGAATTTTTTGTGAATGATTTTGATATTCCAATGATATTTTTAACATTTTCTATTTTCTCTTTAATTCCTTCTATTTCATTTTTTTTCTGTCGTATTTCAATTTTCTTTGCTTTAATCACTGCTTTAATATTTTTTATTCGATTTTCAGTGTATCACCTTTTGTGAATTAATGAAATCTCATAACAATATAAATATCACTAAGTTCTTGTGTTTCATTTCCATTCAACTCCGTCAGGAGTATTAACTTCTTCTACTACCACAACATCTCCTACGATAATCTGGTCAGCTAAAAATGAAGCACTATTATTAGGAGGATATTGTTTCAACAATCCTTCTTCATCTACAATCATAACCCCAGCTTCAACTCCAGGCCTGGCGCTATACACAACCCTTTCAATATATCCTCCCACCAAATCCTGTAATTCTTTCAAAGTAAAGAATTCACCTTCCGGATTAATCTCATTTGTAGCTCCCCCAGCCGCGAAAATTAAATATGCCATATTTCTCCTTTATTATTGAGTAGCCTACAATAAAATTGCCATTGCAATGCCGCTCATCTGATTCTGAATTGATAAAGAACTTGATGTCATTGGTTCTGTGCATGTATTAAACTGTGTAGCTATTGTCTTAACTTTAATAGGCATGATATGGCTCCCTGACGTCGAGATGTTAGTGTTGCATAATGTTTATATATGTGAGTATGGTTATTACAAATAATATTTTCATTTTAGCCTTTTTTAAAAATGCTAGTAGAGATGGGTGGTGTTTTAAGCCAGAAGCCGATTAAGAACCACATTGGCTCCCATAAATATATTCCGTAACATATAAAACCAAAGCCAATTAAATTCCATATTGTGATGGCTATTTCTTGTGATCTTTTGTTTGTCATTTTATAATCCCATATTATGTGTGTATTCTTTTATTTCACTTAATGGTTTCTTTTCCACTTTCCTTCTGGTTCTTTCAGTAATTCATATAATACTTCATTCATTGTTTTTTTCTCACTTCCTTATTCCAGCTCGTTTTTCTAATTCTGGATACCAACCGTATTCAGTTGAAAACTTTACCATTGCGTCTACTTCATCAGGAAAAGCCATTCTTAATCTGTTGGTATTTTCTGTATCAGCTTTACTGATTGCTATTGCTAATGTATTATAGAAACTACCTAAACGATTGTACTGCCAATCGAGTACAAATTTTTCACCTTTGGTAAGATTTTCAGTATTCATGTTAGTTTCCTTTCACTATGAATTTAACTTTATCATCTGTCCAATTGTTATTTTTTCATCTTTCAATTTTTTAATTTCATTTTTCATTTCCATGTTGCTTTTTTCTAGTTCGGTTATTCTTGACCTTAAACTATGAATCTCTCGAATAATTTCGTTATTCATTTTTACTCCTCATTGATAACCATTATAATTGATTTTCCATTTTTCAATTTAATTTCTGCCTTATCTACTCCGTCCTTTACAACATCAAAAAAAGCATTTATAATATTTTGCATATCCTCAGCTGTTACATTGACTTGATATACTACCATATTTGAAAGTATATTCTTTACTTTGATTTTATATGTCTGTTTATCCATTTAAAACCTCCATGGGCCGAATTCAATGTAATTTCTAATTAGCCAATAATATCTGGGCATGTTTCTTTTAAATGACCAATCTAACATGTAATACCTACTAATAAATTTCTTCATGCTTTTAAACCTCTTAATAGATTTTAAATGCTACCTCAAAAGCATGAGCAAGGCCTAAGATATACATTGCATCTGCCTCGCTTGGTGGCTTCCTGCTCATTACTTCCATCAATGCTTTGAATGAGCCATTTGTTTTAATATTTTTTGGGGCTGCGTTCATAATTTTTTCTTTTTTTTCAATCATAGCTTCATGTGTTGTCATTATTTATCTCCTAAGCTTGAATACCGCCAAAAATAATAGGTTGATGTTTAGCCAAGATTCCGATGAATGATGTAACTTCAGTTTCAAGATTTTCGAAGGCTTCCTCCTTGGTATCTCCAAAACCAATTGGTGCAGAGAGCATTTAATCAATATCATCTGGATTTAAAACCACAGCCTCCCAATATTCATTTTCCCCAGATGTTACCAATGTGTATTTTGTTTTCAGTACCATGATTATCTCCTTAAGCAATTACTTCAATAAATGGAAATGAACCTCGAATATGTATTCCAAAAAAGTTCCCTTTGGAATTGCAATCCACAAAGCCTTGCCACAAGAAATGGGGAACATTTTGATATGCATAATTCTTGCCGCTTTTAAGCTTGATTTCAAGCCATCCAATTATATTCCCTTTGGAATCATATTCATCAACGCTTTCAGTCTCTTGGTTTTGAATCCAAGAAGCAGACCTGAGAAAGGATGATTGAATTTGGATGACCCGTTTCATGACTAAAATACCTCCAAACCTGAATTATAATGATTTTTACTTACAATATAATATAAGCATTATCATTCAAGCATTAAACCTTTTTATACGTTTATTTAGTTCAGAAGATGTAATAAATCTTAGTATTTGGTTGTTACATTTGACACAATGCAGCGTTCCTGTAATGTCATGCATACGGCGAATCATTTTTCCCGCGCCACCTTATATGGCCTATGCTGCAATTCCCAATAATACCAATACGAACCGCTTTTTATTATTGGTTCTCCGTCATTTTGCATTAGATGTTTTATGATGGCTAACCCTTTTTTTGTAATCGTTGGTTTACATGTGCTCATATCAACTCAAGTGCTTTTATCTTTTTATCAATCCATTCTTTTATCATATTAATCTCCTCGTATTAAATGAATTTGGAAAAAATCTCTTTTTTTTAACGGAACTTTTTCATTTCCTGAGAAACCTGTTCTAGCCATAAATTCAAGGTCATAATTTTCTAACTTATAGCTATGGTCATCAATAATCGTTGCTTCGAGGTTACCAGCCTCGAGCAACGATATAAGTTCTTTTACCTTCATTGTGTGCCACCTTGAAAACAATCCTCACACCATACTTGATCATAGCCAGCGTGGAAATAACCTTCTTGTAATTTCTTTTCTCGAAATTTTAAACCCATTTCCAACAATATTCGTTTAGCATTTCCACAACTTACTGAATTTGCAGCTTCAATAGTTTTTCCACATTTTTCGCATTCATCAATATCAAAACAATGATAACCTGGAACTTTTTTAATTTTTGTAAAGTAATGTCCTAAAGCTTCTGTAGGTTCAACATGATAGGGCTGATGTGCCATGATTAAGCTCCTTGGTTAGATGTCCATTTCCCAATAATAAATATCCTGATAGCTAAATCCATTTTCTATTAAAAAATCTACTGCAGTTATTAAACTGCTTACATCAATTAAATCCTTAAAAATGTAACCAGATTTCCTTTCGAATAGACATTGAATATTGCAAGCTACATGATTTTTACTTACAATATAATATAAGCACTAGAGGCTCAGCATTAAACATAAACACATAAAAAAAAGCAGCTTTAAGCTGCTTAATTTTCAACCTATTATAGCTTCAACTGCCTTGATATTAATTGAAATAAAATTTCTATCTGATTCAGATAATCTAAACTTATGAAATGGATTCCAATCCATTTTAGCAGAATTATTAATTATTGACTTAGTCATTTCATCTGATAATTGTTCTGCTGGAATTGGCGATAGTATTTCATATGAATGATTATATGTGTTTAAAACAACTGTGAACTCTTTCTTTTTTTGATTCATTTAGCTTCTCTTCATTGAATATTTTTATTGTTTCTATATATACATCTTTATTTGATACATCTAACCATGGCCCTTGCATTCTAAACGCTCTGGAAAAATTACGTCCTTTATATACCATAAGCGAAACTAAGTCGCCTAATTGATCATAATTTGCATTATATATGTCATTTATCATCTTTATTGGTATGTAATATAACGAACAAGCAATTTCGCTGCTAAAATGTTTCTTTGGTTTTTCCTTAAAATCTCTTGCTACAATTCCAAATTTTCTTGACTCTTTTATTCTTACTTGCCCAGACCTTTTTAAATGATCTTCATCAGTGATGAATTTAACAGATACTAATGGTTGATCTGGCCATTCAAATGCTTTATTAATGAAATCTTCAATATCGTCACGATGACAAACAGAATCTGCAGACATTATAAAAATGCCTGTAGTTATATCTCTGCAAAATCCAGTTGAGCATATAAGAAATTTAAGATCACCATATCCATTATGATTCCTGCCAGGTGCAAATGGATAAATTAAATCAATATCCTTATTAAAAAATTTTGAGTTAATTCCGTCCCATTTGAAATGATCGTAATGATCATTTCTTACACCAATCATAATAGGTAAGCTTAACATTGCTTTTTTAAATGAATCTATTGCATTATCAAGTATTGTCAATGATGGCCCAAGTAAAAGAAGCGGCTTAGGAATATATTTAGAAAACTCTTTTATTCTTTCGCCAGAACCAGCAGCAGGTATAACAACAGCATAATCTTTCATTTGTTAATCCTCAGTATTAAGAATTCTCCCATCATCTAATTCGCCCATTAACCATTGCATAACTAAATAATTTTTTTGAATACTTTCAACCGCAGCTTTTCTATCTCGTAATTCTTTTAAAATTAATTGCGAATTATTTACATTAGCATGAAATTGAGCATCCTTTGTCAATGCAATAATTTGCCTTTCTAATGTGTTTTTTAATCTGATTACTTCTGATATACCTCTCACTATTTTTTCCTTTCGTTAATACATTTTTGACAAAGCCATTTGCTTATGTCTTCAATAAATGTTGTTTCATTTAATTCAAATTCTGTTTGGCAACCTTCGCACCACTCTGAAGTTTGTTCAAATTCTCGAGGTTTTGTTTTATCATGCCTTCCATCATCAGGAAGGATGCCTTTCATTTTAAAAAAATTCATGTATTTATATCTCCATCTAATCTCATTGTAAAATCAAAGCCATACTTTTTATCAGGATATGCAGCACCATAGGTTCCACTTGTCATATATGCTTTTGGGCATGGATTTCTAATTATGTTCATTATTTCATATGGATGCACATCAACGCCTTCAGGATTTTTAAATGTTACATAATGCTTGTCACCACGATTGCGAAAAGAGCACCTAACCTTTTTCCATCCTTGCTTGGTTAGGTGCTCTTTTATTTCATTTCTATATTTCATAACCTTTATGCTAGAGTATCTTGCATATCTGAGTCTACTCTAAGCTTTTCCTTTGCTCTGCGCTCTGCTTTATTAATTCCCATTGTAGTATATTTTCTGCCAAGGAATTCTTTTACAGAATCATTAGATGTTAAAGATGCAATGGCTTCTTGAGTTTTTGGTTCTTCACCCATAAGACCCATTCTATGAATTATTGTAAATCTTTCAATGTTTGAAAGCAATCCATCTTTGTTAATTACATATTCAACATGCTCTCTTAATTCAAAATCTCCATAAATGTTGATAGGGTCAGCAGTAATAGAATCTAATACTTGCTTTTGAAGTCTATCACCACGTCCATGTGTAGTTTCCCCTTTGCTAGCAGAATTTTCATTAAACCTATCTAAAGAAACCTCATTTTCAACATACCTATTTTTATTATACCTTGAAACCTCCTTATTGACTTTAATTTGGTCATTAATTCTGTTCCATGGAATATGAACATTACGATTTTCGTAAAGATAAGCTAAAGCCCCAGCTCGTGCCCAAGAATATAAATGTGTAGAGATTTTTGTATTCTTGCCCTTATCATAGGTTTCAATACCATCAAACATATAAAGTCTAGCCTGTTGTCTCATATCATCAAGGTCGATACCATTAAGATGATAATACGGTTTCATAATAGTATTAATGACCCATTCATTTTCCAAAATTATTTTGTTTCTTTCATCAATGGTAGTTTTCATTTATACTCTCCTCACAATGTTTGATGCTCCTAACGAATTATTCTATATTGAATTATAAAGCATTTATGATACATTTTAAACTATCCCAAATAATCATCCCAGCATTTATCCGAACATATTCCAGATAACCATTGCTCCTTATTTGACGATACTCCTTGAGACATTGCCAGATCTTTTGTTGGAAATGTTGGATCATAATGTTGTTTACATGCTGGACAAAAGTGTTTCCTTTTATTTCGAGTTAGTGCATCCATTGCTGTAAATTCAGGACTTTCTTTTGGAAGAATATCGAGTAATGTCTTTTGACCTACATTCATTGCAATCTCCTTAAAATAATGGTATGAGTCTAGAAATTAATACATGAACCAAGTATCCAGTTAAAAATGAATACATTATAGCACCATCAATATCATTTTCATTTTGCATACATCTTGTACCGATCACTGTCATGATCATGATTACTAGCGGAAATATAAATCCATCCATTATATCACCTCGTCTTTGTAATGCCCTTGATGAGTTGCAGTTTCATTATCCCAAGATTCTGTTTCCCATGAATTATAAATGTAATTTGCTGCAAAATCTAATTGGATCTGTGTATCTTCAAGTTCAGGATTTTTTTCAACTGTCTTATGGCTTACTGCCCAAGCTAATACTGATCGAATTGCAAGAAATTCTTTTTCATCAAGACCTGTAATACCATACTTAGGACCATCTTCATTTTCATGACGAGTAACATTAATCATTTTAGTCTCCTTAATCCGTTGATGGAACTAACCAAATTTCGATTTTTGCATTACCAATTATAGCCCTGATGCTTTAAAAACTTTTACTATCAAATGCCCCTTTGAATTCTGGAAATTTCTTTTTGATTCCTTTCTTATTCAGGTAACCATATTGATTATCCTCATAATTGATGATTTCCCATCCAAACAATTCATTCATTATGCTGCTACCTCCATTTCCCAATTGACCTTGATCTTTTTGTAAAGTTCATTTCCAGTGATTTCGAAATATCGTCTTACCAGTTGAGGACCATAATGTCTGGCCCCTACTTCTGCATCTCTTTCAATCATTGATGAGCTGTAATATGCAGATTGAAATTTTTCTGTTTTTGCTCGTTTAGCATGTTCAAAAAATCTTTCACCTTTTGAAGTATCGTCTTTTTGAATTGCATGTTGAAGTTCATGTGCTATGACGTGAAGTATGTAACATTCGAATGTAAAATTGTTAATCAAATCAGGATGATAGAATTTCTCGAGCTCATAGGTCTGATTTTCACGGAATGTAATATCCTCAATGTCACCCATAAATTTTTCTGCCAATTTCACTCGATGATATGCTCCAGAAGTTTTTGTTGCTTCAAGAAATTCCTTGTCCATGCCCTTATAATTTTTTTGTTTCGTTCCCCATCGATTATCCTTACGTTGTTTCCACATTGGTCTATATGTTCCAGCATATTTCTTAATCATTTTACAGGTAGTAATATAAATAGGTTTGTCAAGATGAGAATAAAACTCTCTTATCACTTGCTCCATAGCATTCCAATCAAAATCCAAATGAGGAAAATGATCTTCATGGTTGACATGTTCGTGATTGAATTTGACTGTGGTCATGGTAAAGCCTCCAAATGATTTGAGTGATTTTTAACTACAAATATAATATAAGCAATTCATAGCTAGTAGTAAACACTTTCAGACAAAAAAACGCATAATAATTAAACTATGCGCTTATAAAATACTAATTTATTTCTGGAGATACATATTCAATGTTGTCAAATTGATCATACATAGGCATTGAAAAACTTTTCATCATATTTAATATTACATCCTTATTAATAGTCTTTTCTTTTCTAGTTGAATTCCTATTAAGAATTGTATTGTAACCTACCAACATTACAATTGCTTCCTTGTTATAATCCTTTGAAATATGTGATAATACTTGATTTCTAATCTTTGTAGATACATTGGTTCTATCAACTATGAAACTTTCTTTTCTATCAATAAAATTTCTTAATCGATTATGGAATTCAGCGTCAACTTCTTCTTGGCTTACTGATTCCCAATTTTCTGCGTAATCTGAACTATCCCCCATTTCCATTAGAATATCATCTCTACTCAATACTCTTTTATGTGCTTGTTCAATTCCAAAAATATAAGTTGATTTTCCAGATCCAGGTGGCCCAACCATTAAAGTTACAGTCGGTTTATTTTTATCTAGTTTATTTGGACCAGTATCATTAATTTGCTTTGTAATGCATTCTTCAAATCTTTTTTCAAGATGTTCTACCATCCATTTTTCTGTTGGATGAACAGAAGAAAATCTGCCAAGAGAATCACACTTCATATGTTGCAATAATAAATTAAAAAGATCAGGCTCATATTTGAATCTATTTATTATCTTTCTTTTTAATTTTTCTGATGTTGCATTGTCATTATCTAATAGATCCATATACGGATTCATATACGAATGATGCAAAGAAATTACTTTTAGCATTGTTGTAAATTCCCAATTAGATAGCGGCTGAATATCTACTTCTTGCATTTTTTCAAAAGCGTCTATGGCCATGAAAACACTTACACCAGCATGCCCATAAAAATTTACTCTTTGAGTTTCTGGATTGGAAACCCTGGTCTTGATTTTCCCAAGATCATGAAACATTGTTGCATAATTTAATATATCAAAATATGTTTCATTTGAAACTAAATCTAAGTCATGAGAATTTTTATGGACCATCATTGTATGACTCCAAACATCCCCTTCCAAATGATACGGACTAAATATTCCAGAATCTTCAGAAAAATGATGAGAACATCTTTTCATTTCAGATACAATTTCTGGTTGAGCTGTTTGAAATTTTTCAATTAATAATGCCATTATTTTTCTCCGTTTAAAAAGCTTTCTGCATGCTCAGTTAAGCTATAATAGCTGCCATTCATAGGATAGTTCCTATTATTGTTTTTGTTTCTTGCATTAAGATAATCTTTAAGTTCATCATTGATTTGTATCACATTATTTAAAATCATACATTCAATAACATCACTTTCTATATTTAACTTATAACCGATATGATTGCCACAAAGTTGTGCAGTCCAATTTTCTCTAACATATAAATATTCTCCGTTATCCATATATTCAAGAACAGCTTGTAATGGAATTTTCTTGTCATTTTGCCTCCATTGTATTGTAGGATTTTCTGGATAAGTAATCATTTATATTACCTTTCATTATGTATAATATGCGCATTTAGGGCATGAACATGAAACATAATGTACGCACCTTCCCCCATCTAATTTAACAAATGTCCCATGACATTCTTTGCATTCATCATGTGTGCATGGTTTCCAACCTATAGCTTGCTTATTTTTTTTAACTTGCCCCAAATGCTTTTGCTGTCTTTTTTTTTAATGCTTTATCGTATTCACGCTTATCGATCATTGAATAATTATATTCATTTGTATTATTCATTCTAGCCTTTGTTATCATATGTATTTCGATATCAAGAAGTTTTCTATCACTCATCGTTTTTAGTCTCCTCAATTAATGAATCAATATCTATTTCATCATTGATTGTAGCTTCACGTTCAAACATAGAAGTATCTTCTGGGTCATCAGCATCCATATATTCTTTTATAAGATCTTCATACCAATCTAAGGCAGCATAGATTTTACCTTTAAGAGATTTTGCACCTGTTTGATGATCTTCAATAGACCTAACCCAGCTATTAGTTCTCTTATCCTTTTCTTCCATAAGCTTAGCAAATGCTATATCAAGCTCTTCATCGATATTATCTATAAGCATTTTAACGTCTTCCATAATCCCACCCAATATATCATTAGTAATTTCTTTTACCATTTCATAATCATCATCACCGTCAGCACCGTCTGGATCTAAATTATTCTTAAGATTGAGGTCCATAGTTGACTCCTATAAGTAGTTATAATCTATCCATAATATTACATTAATAATAAAAAAATCTAACTTTATAAACTCAAAATTATTGTGAATATACTGTGACATTTGTAGTTTCTTGACCAAACATTTCAGTTTCGCCATGAACAGATCCTGACCATTCTCTTACAAATTTATAAATTCCAGGTAATCTATTTCCATCCCACATAGCTTTTAATTCAGCTGCATGTTCATATCCATTTAACATTATGGATTTATCATCATTTTCATATGCCACTAAATATTTCCCAGAATCTTGCATAAAATTTTCTGGTTGCTTATGATCCCATTTTACATTTTCAAATTCAATTTGAGGGGCAATTTCAATTTTCTTAATTCCGCTAGTTTTAAACTTTCTTACAGATTCATTTTGATTAGGATTTCTTTTAGCCAGTGCTGTATATATATTTGTTATATCTTCATCTTCAACAATCCTCGTTACATCATACATCCATTCGAATTCAGTATAAGAAATATAGCCTGGATTATAAAAAATTCTGAGTCTCATTTGAATTTCCTTTGTTATTTGGATATTTCACCTAATTCATCAAGAATTCGGCATCGATTAATTATGGTCTGATTTACGCCATTGTATTCATCATGTTTCTTTACTGTGCCAAGAAATTTATATCGTTGCCCTTCTTCCATAAGATTTGCCCCTCCTGAAGCAAACCATGTAAGGTGATTTCCTTCATCAGTAATTATTTTATGAAGATATGTAATCCCAGGATCTCCATAAAAATATGATCCGCTGCTTATTTCTTTAATCATTACTACATTTCCAGTAAATTCTAATCGTTCCTTAATATTTCCAACATGTTCTGAAGGTTGGGTTTTTTTGGCATCAATTTCATCCTGCTTTACTTTTTCTACTTCACGCCAATACCACGGTGAGATGGAAGCTGCCAAACCATATGATCTACGATCCACGTATTTGGCTTTGACAATAACCTTTAAATTATGAAGGTAATCATTGTCTTCGAAATTTTCTTCATTGAGTTTTTCTTCTGCCCATTTAATTACTGCCTTGGCTTTTTCTACAGATTCTTCAGAAGGACTCCATTGTTTATCCCCATAATAATCCACCCAAGGTTTTCCATCCATTGCTATACCTGGAAAATAATGATCTTCAGCATTCCAGGATGTTGGTGTGCATTTAGGATCTTGACCCCAATTATCTCCACCACCACGTTCTTCCCACATTCTTTTCGAAACCCAACCATGTCGTGATACTGATTCAGCCACATAAGCCATAAATGTTTCAAGGCCAATGATATCATAATCTTTTTTTGATACTCGATGAAAATAATCTTCTTCGTCCATTACTCGGATTTCATCTAAAATCTGTTGCCGATATTCTGCCCACCGTCCAAACATTTTCGGGTCTGCGTGACCAAGGAAGTCCTTGATACAGCCGGATCCTACTGCCTTAAATTCATCTGATTCAATATGCCTAAGAACAAAAGTCTTTTTTCGCCATATGTTTTTATTACAATGTTCACAAATGTATCGCCCTGTATGACGATATTTTTTCGGGATGATTTTGCCAGGAACTGACTTGATCAAGGTTTGATCGCCATCATCAGTATCAATATGTTCGAGGACTGAATTCAATTCCCACCCATTAATGATAGGGGCTTCGCCATCAATTGTAAAAACATGATATACTTTTGTAATACGATCGGGGAGAATATAAATGCCGCCGGTATATATGTCCTTTTCGTATGCTTGAACTTCTTCAGTTTCTTCTCGAATGAAATTCATTTCGATGGGAGGAGCACCAATTTTTAAGGCCCGCTTGTTGAGCTTGGCAACCTTGTTTTGAAGCCAATCTACATTTTTCATTGGGACTCGGAATTCCTCAACTTTGAAATCTTCCATTTGAATCTCCTTGAAAATTATGATGATTTTTGCTTACAGTATAATATAACTAAATTGAATCTAGCATTAAACCATAATCGAAAAATAAATTCAAGCAAATTCTATCACATTTTGACTCTTGGATCCAGAAGTATTTTCCACGAAAAGTCAAAATTAAAGAGGAAATATTTTCCTATAAATCCTTATCTAGAATT
>Ga0080013_1002075_pt1 | contig 24621 bp, 35 predicted proteins | sample ETNvirenome_6_85_FD_69236 | JGI IMG/M metagenome (GOLD analysis project Ga0080013, IMG submission 69236) | Marine viral communities from the Pacific Ocean - ETNP_6_85 (SPADES assembly) (version 2) | ecosystem: Environmental > Aquatic > Marine > Oceanic | place: Pacific Ocean | collected 2013-06-19
ACATGCCCCGTATTATCAGGAGCATATGCAGCATAGCCAACCAGTGGCTCAGTTTCAGCATCTTTAGCATGTACCGCACCTGCAACACCGTCAGAGAGCGTAAGATTTTGAGCGATAGCAATAGTGCCGTCAGCTAAAATCGTAGCCACCCCAGCAGTTTGAAACCAACCGTAATAATTAGCAGTAAACGCAATAGGTGTGACACCCGCAACTACATAATCAGTACCCGCAGTAGCACCTACAACATTATTCCACAAATTACCAACGATTGCAATATCAGAATCAGTAGTTATCGTAACCTTGATCTCATCGAACAGTACAATATCTACTTTACCGCTAGTCGTAGCGCCAGTAGCACTATTAGACTTAATGCGATACTGAATACCCTCACCATCATCATCAGTGATCTGCAAATAACCACCCTGATACTGATTAAGGGTTACACTAGCAAGCGTGATCTGAAGTTGCGTAGAACCTGCGGCAGGACTGTAATCGCCTGCAGCTGCAATTACAATACCATCACTTTCTACAAGAGCAGTTGCCGAAAGATCCTGCGAAACAAGCAGACCAGCAGCAACAGCTGCCGCGGTATACCCGTAACGAAAAACCCGTCCGTCAGCCAACTCTAGCTTTTCTCCAATAGCATATTTTGCAGTAGAAGACTCGGTGTAAATACCTTGACCGGCTTTACTTCCGATACCTTCGCCGCCAACACGATTATTAGAGAAGTTATGATTAAGATACGACATTATATTTACCTTTCCCTATGGGCAGGGCTAAACCTCCATTGGCTTGGAGGCAGGATATTAAGTAAGGGTAGTAGCAACACCCAAACGACGAGGATTGTTAATAGTAAGCTGAGCACCCAATACAACAAAGGCAACCTTTGCAAACTGATTAACAGGTTCTTTAAATGGAGTCTTAGCGAAATTCTTATTCGCTTGAATCTTCATCTTGATGTAGTTCTTGTTAAGCATATACATATGCTGCGAAGAACAGTCACGATCATACTGAATCGTAGCACCGCGGAAGTTAGGCATTCCAGCATTAGCAATACCACCGCTTCCTGCTTCGAGACGTGCATAACCCGTAGACTCAAAGATCTCCTGAATATCACCAAAGATAGTAAGAGTGGTGAAAATATCCGTAGGAGTCTCATTACCTTCCGAGCAGTCGTTCCACAATGACGACATTGCAGTAAGACCCGCATAAAAATCACCCGACTTAGAATCTACGTCCGTGGAAGTAGTATAAGCCTGGTTACGCCACCACGTATTAGTGGCACGATTAATACCTCCAACGGTACCAGACGTGACAGTATCAGCAACCAAGTCCTGCAAACCTAGCAACGATTTGCCGGATTGCGCGCTATAAATAGCGGCATTGATCGCGTCACGCGCGGACATCATAGACTGCTTGGTTTTAGCTTCAAGCAATCGCATAGCGCTGTCACTCTTACGATTCTCATCTTCCTCAGTCATCGAGATGGTAATCGGAACTGCGTAGTAACGCCACGGAAAGAAAGCCGCAGTGATACCATCAACAGCATCGGTACCGACAGTATCGTAACCATCGAACCAAGTACCGCTGTTCTTGCCATACATTACATCTTCCTGGATTTCTTTGCCGCCTGCCTCTACCTCAGCGCCCGCATTAAACATACGCAGAGTCGGATAAGCATCAAAGATGTTATCAGTCATCCGCTTACGCTTAGAGCGCATCGTTAGAGTCCAAGCAGCGTCCCAAGTCTCGGTTGTACTCGTAGCTGCCATTATTCAAACCCTAGATTTTTAAGTCCGTCAAGAACCTGGGACGAATCCATAGGTCCAGACGGAATATTGTTAGATGGAACAGAACGCGGGCCAGGCCCAGTTCTATTTGGTTTAGCAGACGATTTTGCAGGCGCCCCATTAAGCTGCGTTACACGCTCAAAAGCCTGCAATACAGTATACGGTTGTCCTGTTTCTGGATTTTGCTTCCCGCGAAAGTATGCGATATCGTCCTGATGTTTCCAGATCGCATCACCATGAGTAGAAGTAGCCTCGTCAATCTCCGCTTGAATCGCCGTTTGCTGAGCTGCTTGTTGCCGTGCTTGAGTATTCTGGTAAGAATCCATTATTTGACCAACTCCGGTTTCTACCCCAGTTAAACGCTCAAGATATGGTTTAAATATAGCTTGTGCGATAGACTCAACAGCAACTGCAGCGTCATACCCGTCCGAATCAGGCGTAATACCCAACGTGTGTAGAATCGAACCGTTCTCCGTAGATTGCGGCTCATTCTCCTGCTGCGGGGCATTTTCAATTATTCGAAGATACTTCTCTTCAGTTTCGCGCATGCGTTTTTCTTGGTTACGCATATCCATGTTAGTTCGATTTAAAATCGACTGTTGCTGCCGCGCAACTTTTTGTAAAGGTTTGTACTGTTCCGGAACCTGGTCTATATCTCCAGAAAGCCAATCGAACTCTACGGGGTCAAACTCTTGCGCGTCAGCTTGCGTTTCCGCGACAAAAGCTGCTTGGTCAGCTCCCTGATTTTCACTTTCGAATCCGACAGCGTCATCTAGACCTGCGCCTAAAATACCGCCCTCCGACTCTTCAGATACATCAGTCTGCTGTGTAGCTTCTGACATAATTTATACTCCTGCCTTTGATTAAATTCGGGAACCTAAGTTATTCAAGCGTAAGTAAGGCAAGAGCTTTGTCTGCAAGTTCCCGTGTTTTTGCAGAGGCTCTAGCCTCACCATTAGAATTGTCAGTAACTAAAAAAGGCCGTACAAGCGATTCGTTGCGATCAAACGCCCACTCATCAGCTATTGCCACCATTTAACGCCTCCTTTTCTAATCTTTTTATGTCATCTGGAGAATTAATCCATCCTCCAAGTTGTTTTTCTTTTTTCGGGAGTTTAGACTTATCTATGTCTTTACCTGGGCCGTTATACCCTGCAGGTCTTTCATGCGTTTTAGATCCGTGCACAGAATCTGCTGCCTCTATAACATTATATTGTTTTAAAAGGCGTTGCTTATGGCTGTAACTCTCTACAACACAACCAAACCCAGGGTGATACTTACCATACATTCCGCTATTGTGCGGATTAAAAGCAACCATGCCTTTCATACGGCCAAAATGAATCTGCATTTTGACATTACAATACGGACACTTAGGATTTTCTTCCGCTACGATGTCTCGCAATTCGTGTCCACAGTCGCAAAAGTAATCATGATTTACAGCCATTACGCGCCTCTTCCTGTTAATGTCGCTACATCAGCAGTGGCTGCATCAGCTGTTTCTTGAGCATTCTGCCTCACCTCGCTAATGATACCTCCCTGGCCGCCCTCCACAAGCCTGCCATCAACACTCGGCTGCGACCCGACAGCAGTAGGCTGTGCAACCATTTGTTGGTGCATTTCAGCGTGCTGCTGCGCAACCTGCAGAACTAACTGCTGTTGTTGAGGAGGCAACTGTGCAAAACGCGGATCCTGGGCCACGGCTTGCGGATTTTCCGCCTCCATGTGCGCAATATGATCCATACCTGAAACCACGGGAGGCATCTGACCCTGTAATAAAAACCCAATCTCTAAATCAATCAATGCTGTAGTATCGCCGCCCGCCATACCTTTTAATAACTTCTCAGGCGAAGCGCGTCTAAAACCTCTAAGCAACATTTTAGTAGCTTCAACTTGATCTACTAACGGATTGCCTATAAGTCTATCATACAATAATATACTATTCTGCTGCTCAACTTCTTCTATCATAGGTTGCATTGACTGAGCATCAACACGTAAAGCGAACTCATAATTAAAGTCAGCTGTAGTTAAAATAATATACTCAGACTCTGCATCCGCGTCAGCAATATTAACAATAAACTCATGCGGCGTATACCTATAATCCCGCCACACTCTAAAATTATTCGTAGTTATGTCTTCGTAAAGCTCAGCTACTGCTTGCTGCATCCACTCTCTATTAAGTGACGATTGCCCTGCAAGCAATGCTGACTCAGTAGCTGTCTTGCGGCTAGCGCCCTGTTGAGCTAAATCACCCACATGAAGTGACTGCTCCTCATATCCTCTAGCGTCACCTTCTAAGTTCAACTGATCAATAGGAACAGTGCCCCATTCTGCGGCTTTAATGCTTTGTAACGATTTTACAGCTACAATATCACCATCTTCAGCTTCCTTCAGACGCTTTTCTAGTTGCGAATTAGAGCCTAACTCAGACTCCTCTGCAAATATAATACGTGCAAAACGTTTAAGTATGTCAGCACGCCTAGACACAGACTCTACAATCAGCGCTTGCAGATCTTCTATATACTCCATCGGAGGTACAGGATGAAACGAAGCGTTTAAGTCAAAACGTAGAGGCATATACTGTGTGCCGTTCTTAAGCAGTGACCCGGGTAACGGTTCGTAATCCACTACTTGGTCGCCAATAATGCGTGGGTTTGCATTACCGAACGGGTGAGGCACATCTTCTATAGGATCTTCTAAATGCTCTAAAAAAGTATGCAACCGTCCATCCATGCGGTTATGGATTTCATACAATTTAATAGTCTTTTTGTCACTTTTAACCCTACGTACAATTTCATCTTCTTCCGATGTTTCGTATAAATCTGAACCCAGACGCTCAGACTCGGCTCCATACCCAAGATCTTCTGGGCCATCAAAGCCTTCAGGCAATGTGTATCGGGGATCGTCCCGAACATACTTCCAAGGTACTTCTATCTCTTCGATAACATAATACGCATAACCAATGCTTTGCGGCGGTGTATCAGGATCTACAAATATACGAAAAGGGTCTTTACGCATGTAATAGGTAAACCCATCGCGCATAACATCGTTACTCACATAAGGAGGAAATGAATCTGCGCCTACAGGGTTCCAACCAAACTTGCCCCAACCTACTCCGCAAAACGCTGTGTCAAATATCTGCTGATGAACCTCGACCTTAGCTTGCATTAACTTTAGCGCACTATTAGCAGACTTCTCTAATACTCTAGATACGGCGTTCCAATCTATCCCAAGACGCTCATAAAGAGGCTCGGCCATCACATTAATATGCGGATAGTTAAAAGCTACAGAGGCTAGTATCTGCCTCATAATAGGATACATCCTAGATAGCCTGATAGTCTTTTCTTCATCTAAACCAGGAAGCTCTATCTTTAACTCGTACGAATCGAGCAAACGTTTCCATGTCTGATGACGCTCATCCATTGCATCCTTAGATGCCTCTATCTGACTATGCCAAAAACTTTTGTCTGAACCGTCCATTGTTTAATTCATTTGGGTAATGTGATAACGACCGACACTCTTACCGTCACTATCTAAGTCGTCAAGGATGTCCTGTCCATTGCCATACATCTCTTCTAGATCACGAGCCATAGGACGATAAAAGTGTATCATACCATAGCGCCATTCGTCTGCTGCATGATCTTCTGCTTCTGTATTTAAATCTTCTATATTTTTCTCACTTCGAGGTAACGCGGGTACAGTACGTACAAAGTGATCATTCCACCCTTCGAACACTTTAAAAGTGCCATGCACTAATGCATCTTTACATGCACGCCATCCATTGATACGATCATTATTAGCGCGTGTTAGATACAGCCCCTCTTCCTGAAATACATCAGTTGGACTCTTTGTATATTTTTCGTGCAATCTTCGTTTTGTCCACATAGACGGATCTGCGTATATCAATGACGGGGGTCTTCCGCCAGTAAAAGGGCACGATTCAATTCGGTGTCTGATTTCTCGTGCGTGCTCTGCGCCCGTGCGTTCACCTTGATAATACTCCATAATACGCCATACAACGCCATCATAGTCGATAGCGTATAAACCGAAAGAAGCAGGAGCGACTTCACCATAATCTAACGCTCCGTACAGTTGCCAGTCAGAAGGTATTTCAAATGACGGCTTAACAATCTCTGAGTTTTGCCACATTGAAAAATACTGCCCTGGGTATATATCCCAATCACCATCTAAGTATGCTCTTCGTAAATGTTCGTCTTTAATTGCTTTTAAAATTTTTATATACGCTGGGTCAGCAGCCATCAGCGCAGGGTTATCGTATACCTTTGCAGGTATGTATTCATAATTTTCAGCGTCTTCTATCTCGTTATCAAACAACTTATCTACCCAAAGGCGCTTAACCCAGAGATGCCCTACTCCCCCAGGGTTCCCGGTAGCCCACATAACGGGCTTAACTCCAGGCTTAGATGTTCGATTTGACGTGCTAATCATCTGCCATTGAAACTCTGTAAACTGCGTGACTTCCTCGACAAAGATATAATCAAACTCTTGCCCTTGATACTGAAATACATCGTCTTCGTGTTCTGAGTGCCCAAACATAAGTTGTGACGCGTTAGGCAAGTATAACACATTTTCACTTTTGTTGTACCAGTTACGCATCTCGGGAAACTGACGAAACAAAGGCCGTACGTGATTACCGTCTAGTTGTTTAAAAGTCCTTCTAATTATTAAGCCTGTTGTTCCCGCGTTCTCCATCAGCATCGTCAGCATGATTAGTCTGCTTCCGTGACTCTTCCCTCCACCTCTCGCTCCTCCGTAGAAAGGATGTCGGATTCCGCTGCGTACTGACTCTAACAGCTGAAACTGCTTTGGTTGGAGCTTGAAATCGAACTCCAGGCTTTCGTTTTGGACTTTTGTTCTTCCCATGCGCTGATTGCACTTTTCTTATGTCATCATATTTAGGTAGCAATAACTGCGATATATCACGCTCAGTAATTCCAAGCTCTCTGTCTTCGTTTACAATATTCTTACATACCTCTATACAATCTACAGGATCAAGCCCCAACGAATCTAAATATATCTTCATATTTGAAGTAAACCATATGTCTATAACAGAATCGTTGTTTATCCAATCCTTTTCATACTCTTTTACAAGATCACGTATATCGTAATAGTGCAACTCCTGGGCAGTTGCGATATCCATTAAAGATTGTTTGCCTTTAGTTATATTCTCGTGCGCTAAGTGCATCCAATCTAAATCACGCCATTTATACAGTACAGCAGTTGTCTCATTAATCTGCTCTACTACAACTGTAAGACACAATCTAAAGTAACGCTTCTCTATCTCGTTATCAAGTGCGTCTTCTACATTCCAAAAAGACTGCACATTGTATGACGAAATATCTAAACGCAACTCATCTTCAGGTAACGATCCATTAGGAAGCCCCCACGCCATCGGCTATTACCTCCATTGCTTTGTCTAGAGTGGCTGATTTACTGCCTTCGTATTTATCTATATTCACTACAATCTGTGGCCCTGTCGCTAGTGACTCACCGTCTTCTTCTACTTGCATAAGCCTTGTTTCTTCACGAGCTTGCGAAAGGCATTTAAGCATTATATCGTGGTTCTGATCGCCTTCCGCTGCTAAGTAGTTCTCTTCTAGTCTACGCAGCCTATTCGCATAAGACGCGATAGGTATGTGCGCTATGAGCATCGAACGCTTGCTTTGCTCTTTGCTTATTAGTGTCTGCACATGAGGCTTGCCTATTTCACGCTTGATAGCGGCCACAGAGGTGTTAAGAGCCTTTGAAATCTCTGACGCAGTTCTGCCTTCGTACACTAGCATGGTGACTAACGACGCAGCATCTAACATACGGTCATTAACTAATTCTGCCGTAGGCTCAGCGTTCTTGCTAAATTTATTCAAGTCGCGCATTTAAAGCGCGGGCCCCACAGGTGTCATCATATTCGGCCCACCCCTAGTGTCCATAGGAGTCTGACCTAATTCCTCGAACTGTTGCGTATCAACAGCTAATCTACTTAACAACTCCTCTAACTGCTGCTTCACCTGAGGATCTTCTGCAACTTGTGCATCTTGCATAACAGCCTGTAGTAGCTCTGCATCCTCAGGCAACATTTTCGATATGTCTACCTGCATCGAACCGTTAGGGCCAGGAATGTCTACAATACTTGATTGCATATCTCCCTGTCCCATAACTCCTAATGACTGTGCGTTCGCCATACCTGGCATCGGTACCACCTTTGTTAAATTCGCCAACCGAAATTAATCACATCGCTTCGGTCTAGGTTTTTCATTTTCTTTAAAATTCTAGCACGCCCGCATTGTAGGTACCATACTTCTCAATGGTGGATGTGCCCCCGGGCGGGTTGGGCGAACAAAGGTTTGGCTTACCGAACACCCGTATGCAGTACCCAACAACCGTCCTACTTGCCAATCAATCGTTGCCCGTAGGCGCCAACCGTAAGTCTAACCAATCAAATGCGGCCAACCTGTCGCGTTGTCGTATGTATGGAACCGCCGTATACATAGGCCAACAATAGTTCGGTACACCTAACAAATGTACGCAGCCACAATCAAAGATTACCCATATGCTACAAGCGTAGCGCAAAACTAACTAATGTTCACACTATAATATTAATGTATTTCAACCCTAACCACAAGATGCCCAAATTAGCACTATATAAAAAGCCCTCTCAAGCCCTATCTACCCACGCCCCTAATAATATGTCCAACCCTGGCCTTAAGGCTCTCAGATTGACTCTCAGTGCCTCTCAAGGGATATGGTGTGATCTGGCTAGGTCCGATGAGCTAGGTCTAGGGCAAGGATACGGGGGGGATCTTGCCTAAAGTATGCCCAACAAAAAAAGTGAGAAAAACACGAAAATAATCGGAACTACTGTAGGGGGTCAGGCATCTAATATATAACACGAAAAGAGAGGGAACAAAAAGCCAAAAGTACGCGCTCGAAAATAGGCTGGCAACCTAGCAGAAAAATTGAATAAGGGACAGTATGGGATGCAATGGAGTCTTGATAGGACTGAATACCCATACAACAGCGATAAATACAAAGCATAGTTAGTCAATCGGACTTGCTACTTTGTACGCCAAGACAGCTTTGTCAACTATCCCTAGTCAAAGAAAGATATAATACAATGGCTCGTTCTAAATTCGAAGATTTAGATATAGTAAGCGAAGGCAATGGATTTGAAGTTCGCACCCACGTCAGCAGCGAAACACAAGCTAATGGTGGAGCGCCTAAAGTATCTAAGTCTGGCCAAGTTATTCAATATCCTATCTCTAGAGTAGGTCGTACCGATACTGATGTCGATGTCAATGCTCTTATTAATAGTCTTGAGTCGGCATTTCAAGATCACTGGAACAACTACCTAGAGGTGCCTAGTCATGTAGAATATCCTAGCTTGGCGTATCGCATTGCGATAGGTCTAGGTCATGCTCACAGTTTGGAACATGCTGACCGCTGGCCTAGTGGCACGCCTACTTATCGTTATGCTAGCTTTGCACAAGATCTAGAGTCCGCGATTGATGCTAGTTCAGATGTCGCCAGTGACTCCACGATTCAAGATCTCAAGTCTACCTATCCTGAGTATTTTACAAGGTGGACTGATGAATATAAGGCTGCTAAAGCGCGCGAAGATAAGATTAACGCTCTATAGGTATTCTAGGGGGGTGTGCTTACAAACGTTGGTCCAGGGTAGGCACCCCCTCACTCTTTTAAACATGACTAGACTAGGATTTATAATGGATAATATGCACAGTACCGAAAAGTCATTAATGACTATAGACTATGACCATATCGGCACTATGTCAGAAGCTGAATTGTGGCGACACTTGCAAGTATTTAATAACTGGCGTAACGTACATAGAGAAGTAAAAGTAGCCGATGCCACGCCACAACAGTGTGAGTACCTTAGGTATGGCTTAAAAGTCAAATCTAAACTTAAATCTGTTTTAAGAGCACAAGACATAAATCTCAAGTTGTAAAAGAATAAGCCCCTGGTCTACGGATCAGGGGTTTTCTTTATGCGCTCTATTGTAATATCTTCACCCAGGCAATCTCTGTACCGAAGATTTGCTTTAACTTCAGGGAATTTTTCAAACCTTTAAACAGTGGTTTAATAGTTTAATTTGTTATAAACCCATGAAAAACAAGGGCTTATGAAACTTTGAAACTTTGAAACATTTAAACAAGGGGGTTGCTTTGCCGAAGAGATAGTATATAAATATATATAAAAATATATGTATTTTATATAAAAGAATAGTTAGTTTTCTCTTCGTCTTCCCTCCCCGAACTAGGGCACTGTTTAAATGTTTAATTGTTTCAAAGTTTTATAAAGTGTTTAAAAACATAGGTTTATACTAGGGTAAACTATTAAACCAAGAGTTTAAAAGTATCTAAGTCCTTTATAAACAAGGGTTTATGTAATATAAAGTACCCTCAGAAATCTGAATTTTTCGTAAGTCTATAATAAACAAGGGCTTATGTAAAAAGCCCTCAGATTTCTGACACTTTCCGACCTATGGCCTAGACGTAAGTCCAATAAAAACAACACCTTATGCCTATGGCACGTATCTTGCTCCATCCTATGTCTCAGCCCTACCCACCTCGCATACTGGAGCCAACCATGCGCGATACAGAGCCAGCCCTCAGTCCGATAGCTATCACCGAACTATCAGACGCCTACGATTCAGAAAATCTCCGCACCATACTTGCTTGCAGAAATCAAGAGTTGTCTGAACTGCGCATAGAAATAGCACAGTTAGAGGCTGCCCTAGTCTCTAAAACTATGCCTAAGTATGCCGAGGGCCAGGTGCTGCAATGCTTAGATATCTATAACAAAAAGCAAAACGTACAGGTCTTATCGGCGTATCCAAGTGCTGAAGGATGGCAGTATGCTTGCCGTCAAGCACGTTCAATGCAAGGTACGAAGACAGTGCATGTAGCACAGCATCATTTATTTGATGTCGATCTGACTTTTGCCAACTTCTACGACACAGCACCCACCAACGTCGATGCGAAAGGAGGAGTCAAAACACGGCGTGTAGTCAAAACACTAGACACCGAAGCTAAACGTAAACGTGACGAGTTACTAAACTTTATATAGGAGCCAGACCTATGCGATTCACATACATACTTAGTCCTGCTTATGGTAAGGACTATAAGAATGAATCAGACGCTGTAGAAGCATTTAAAAGCGGCACTGACTTCATAAATGAAACCCAACGCTTTACGGGAGGCGGCACGTATATCTCGATAAGAGACATAAAACTATCTACGGGCATCCCTACCCCCTTTAACTTTGGTTATGTGCAAATTCGTTATAATCGCCGACAAAAAGTAGCTTTCTTAACTACGGAGAAAGCATGATGAACGATAATATACTTTATACTCCCGAATCTGATTTGTCAAACAGTTATACAGGCATTAAGCCGTATAGTTTCTCGAAGTTTGACTATGCCGCAAAAGCAGACGGCGACAATACTCTATTTACCCGTAAGAGTATAGTGTCCGGTACGTTATCGACCATAACTATTGCAATGCACTTAGATGAATTCTTGTGTTGCTTTGCTATGTGGGCACACGATAAATGCTTGATACAGGATTGCTTCCCTGACCTTGACGATAACGAGCGCGAGTTTATTATGTCAGGCATTACTGTAGAAGAATGGACAAAGATTTACGGTCCAGACGATGACACAGAGTTAAACAACGCAGAGGTCGCGTAATGCACTACGACCAGTGGAAGCTCCAGCCTCCTCCGTATATGTGTGAATCAGCGGATGCCTGTGAAAAGTGTGATAGCACTAGAAACAGGGATATGGAACAACTACAAGAGCATATCTTAGATGTAAATGACGATAGACTTCTATGCTCAGAGTGTATCGATGAAGTCAACGAGCAGTATCTAGAGCGTATAAATTCGGTTGACGAAGTTATATGAATGCTCCGTATATCATACGCATTGACGAGCAGTTCTTTCCTGAGTTTGATCCAGATAAAGATCTAGTGCTCATGCCTGAGTGGAGAGCATCCACAGCACTTACGGATGGAGACAGAACTATTGGAGTCTATAAGCGTAATTTAAATAAAAAAGTTAAACTGACAAAGGGCACTAAGCGCGTCCTGGCTCCCGCGTCTTAGTGTCTAGTAGAGTAGGAGTCGATACCCCACAATTGGCTCCTACTCTACGCTTATATAAAAGGAGACAAATTGTCTAGACTTAACGTATACAGGAAACATAGAGTAATGGATACAACCGTAGACCCTGCTTACCTAGAGAAACGTATATTCGTTAATCTCTTGGATGAAGTACGAGAAGTGATTGGAGATTGGGAACTAGATGGCGAGTTATACTACAGACTCAAGCCTACGCCTAGTAGTAGCGGAGGGGCCACAGTTAAAGTAGCTGATGCTCAAGTAATTGACATAGATGCAAGTCTTATCCTACCTGTCGAGTCTATGACTGACGAAGAACTCGAGCAGGCTTTAAGTGATGCGGAAAACGAAAGGTTGATAGTGTCTGACCGCAAACAAGCTACAGCACAGAAGCAAAAGAAGGCAGCACGCAAAGTGCGTCCTACGACTAAAGCGTTCAAAAACAAGATGGATGCTTTACTTGATCTTTAACGGATTGCACTTACTCATATTCACACTCATAATCATGGGTGTGGCATACATGATACATAACTGGAGACACAAATAATGAATGAAAGCCAAGTTCGTGTTAGCGTATATACAGACACTATGTCTGTTGTTTTTGACTCAGACGAAATGATCGAAGGTAAAGGCGGTTGGGATGTGCGCTCAAGTCATAGCAAACTCTCTTCTCAAAACATAATAGAGTTTACAGAGATCATCGAGTCTTTACATACAATAGTAAATAAACTCGTAGACGCGAAGTAATGCAAACATTCTTACCTGTTGAGTCATTCGTAGAGTCTGCCAAGATCCTGGACTACAGGAGACTTGGTAAGCAGAGAGTAGAAGCTAAACAGATCCTGTCTGCGTTGCGTGACGGTACTGGATGGAAAAACCACCCAGCTACTAAAATGTGGGCAGGGTATGAGCCTGCGCTTACTTTCTATATGAATACAATGATCGAAGAGTGGATAGGTCGAGGATACAAGAACACTATGTTAATCGACTGGGATATTGATTGTAAAATACGCTATCCACACTGGTTTGGAGGAGAGATTCACTCAACACATAGGAGTGCATTGTTGCATAAAGACACTACGTTCTATTCTCAATATGGATGGGACGAACCCGCAAAGCTAGCTTATCACTGGCCGGAGCCGTTATGAAAACAGGCATAAATCATACAACAAAAGAGATTAAACTAGACAACTATTCTTTGTCTCTTTTTCGCGAATGCCCCAGGAAATACTCTAACCGTATCCAACAGGGATTAATTCCTCACAGCAGTGGCAGTGGAATGGCTCCCGAGTTGTTATTCGGAATAGCAATACATCGTGCTATGGATACGCTGTTCGCTGAGCAGGATGTAGACTTGGCTTGCGAGCGGTTCCTTGATTCCTACCAACCCGTGCCCGAAGACACTAAGCGTACTCCAGGGCGTGGCATAAGTATTATCGAGGACTACTGGAAACGATGGTCCAGGGATAACGACAGATACGATCTATCTGTATCTGAGGTAAAGTTTGAGCTGTTCCTTGGGACTATAGGAGAGTATGCAGTATTCTACGGCGGTCTAATTGACAAAGTGCTGATACGTGACAACAAGACTTACTTAATGGACCACAAGACGAGTTCCTGGGAGAGCACTTACCTTATACCTGCGTATGCACAATCTCAACAATTCAAAGGGTATATATGGGCGGGGCAGCATCCCCACCTACAGCTAGATAACTGCAACCAACTCATTGTCGATGTGTTACTGATTAAACCTAAAAACAATGATTTCTTTAGGTCTGAGGTTAGATGCAATGAATTGGATGTCACAGAGTGGAAGTCTGGAATACTACAAACCGTTGAATTAATGTTAATGTGCGATCAAGCAGGGGTATGGCCGCAATTCGGAAAGGAGTCGTGTACTAATTGGAACCGGCTTTGCCCTTACTTTGAATTATGCGATGCTTCTCAATCACTACGCCCCGGTATGCAAGAGGGGCTTTACACAGTCGAGCACTGGGATACGGATCACAGATAATGACACGCAAAGACTACAAGGTTATAGCAGAGGCGTTGCGCGAGAGCACACCGTCTAAAGAAATAACTGATTGGATTACAGACAGCAACGATCAGTACGAGTTGTGGGAAGAGATAGTAAATACTGTAGTAATAAAGTTAAATGAAAACTACGCAAACTTTAACCCAGATATGTTTTATAAAGCCTGCGGAATGGAGTCGAATAAATGCCTTTAGAATTTGATGGAGCCGATGCAGTTAGTCCCGCCCCTGTGAAAAACTTGCTTTATGGCGAGCCAGGCATGGGGAAGACATTTAGTTTAAGAAGTTTACCCAAACACGCACTTCCGGCGTTACTCATAGATCTCGACCGCGGCGGAGCTTCAGTACTGGGCGGATTCGAGAAAGGCGAACTGCAGGGATTCATACCTGATAGGTTTGCTAAAGTAGGAAGTAAAGAAGCTCCTGCTGCATACGAACAAGTAAAAGATAAACTACAATCTATAAATAAAGATGATGAAATAAAAACTATTGTAGTTGACTCTTTTACTGAGCTTTACCAGAACATCATGGACTACGTTATGCACAAGAACAACAAGCCTCTCGATAGCGCGCCTACCCAACCTGACTACGGCATGGCTATGCGCTTTTGTATTAAGTTTATCGAAGCTCTAAGTGAAATGCAGCGTCACATCGTGGTCATATGTCATGAGGCTAACCATACTAATGAAGTCACAGGAATAACCAAAGTCACACCTGCATTGACTGGTCAGTTAGCCGTTAAGATCCCTGGGTACTTCGATAATGTACTACACGCAAAAGTAAAAGGACGTGGAGAAAAGCGTGAGTACATATGGGAGACTGTCCCTAACGGATTGTATACTGCACGCACACGTATGCAAGGCATCGAGCCTGAGATTGCACAGGATTTTAGTCTTTTGATTAAGGATAGCAATGCATAAACCTATTAAAGTCAGTTGCAATGATTGCAAACGCTCGACAGATGAAAGTACAGTAGAGTTCGTAAATATAGAAGAAGATATACAAGGTCGAGATGTTCTTACTTTTGTCTGTCCTTATTGCAACACAACACAGAAATCATATAGAGTATGAGCAGCAAAGACGAATTCAACCTACTTAAAAGCAGTGAGCTTACTCGAGACACTGCCAATGCTTTTTCGCTTGTCGTTACGCAAGAAGAGATTGATTTATTAGTGTTTCTTTTGCATAACGACATTGACAGAAAACTCAGGCACGGCGACGATCCTACCGTGGCGCAATCAATATTCGCTAAGATTATTGACTTGGGGCTAGCTTCAGAAGAGGGGAGTGACGAAGCGGCTGAATAACTTCGGGATCTGAATTTAATCACTTTTAATGACGAGGACAATAACATGACTGATGCAACTCTAGACTTCGGCAGCTGGGAATCGGAAGAGAAAAACCTAAGCAATGTGGTTCCTGCTGGTACGTATGACCTACAGTTAGACAAATGGGAATACCGCGAGTCTAAAAACAAAGGCACTGCTGGCGTTAATTTCTTGTTCAAGATTGTACAAAACGAAGACCCGACTCTTAACGGACGTGTTATTTTTCACTGGGCAGGTTGGGGAACGTTTTTCTTTCGTGGCTGCATCATGGCTCTCTTCGAGGATCGTCTGAAGGAGCTTAACGGAGTCGACCCCGATACTCCTGAACATAATGAACTGAAGCTCTCGTTGAATCTAGGAGACATCCAGAACGATGTCTGCGAAGATCTCGATGAAGCTATAGGCAGTGTTGTGATTGCTGAGGTTTCGATCAATACCTGGACGAACCCTGAGACTGGAGACAAAGGCGAAAACAATAAAATCGCCAAGTTTCAACAGCAGTCGTAATTAATACCTGAAGGTCTGCGGCTTAAAAGTCTATCGTTTTGTTTAGTCCGGCAAGTCTAAACATACATAGGCCAGGGAGAGTCGCAGACCTTCTTTTTTATTTTGGAGACCTTTAATGATCGAGTCTATACCGCATAGTGATATTATTATCCCCACAGAGAGGCAACGCACCATAAGGCATGACGAGACGTTGTCAGAACTTTCTGCGTCTATTCTAGAAACGGGCCAAATACAGCCTGTTGTTGTAGACGATGGCAACATCTTAATAGCAGGTGAACGCCGCCTCACTGCAATCAGGCACTTAGTTGCAGACGAAAAGCATGACGGGCAAGTGTTAGTGCGTAGACTTAACCCCGAGTCCGACTTTCACCGTCACGCTATCGAGCTAGAAGAAAACATTAAACGTATTGATTTAACTCCAGCAGAGCGTGATCTTGCAATAGCAGAGTATACACGTTTACGTCAAGCGCAAAAAGGAAAGCCTAAACGTCATGTAGGTGGAGGACACTCCCAGGCAGATACTGCTAAAGAGTTAGGCATAAGCGAAGCTACTGTATCCGATGCAATGAAGAGCGCAACAATCATAGAGCACCATCAGAAAACTAATCCCGAACTTGCTAAACAAATCATAGACGAAGGGTGGACTAGAAATGCAATCGTCAACAAATTCAAACAAGACCGGATCAGACAAATACGTACGGAAATCGCAAATCGCGCGACAGAACGCCTCGCGGGATCATTGGATAATATCGTGTCTCAAGGAGATGCCCTTACTTTTCTCGATGGCATTGATCGCGGGTCTGTGGATTTATTTCTTACTGACATACCCTTTGGCATGGATGTATTCAAAAGTGCTGATCTTCGTGAATCTTCCCTAGGAAAACAATGGGAAGACGATCCTGCTTTAGTTAAGGAATTTGTACACGAGTTAATACCTAGAGTATATAATATACTTAAAGAAAATACCCACGCCTTTATCTTTACTGCGTGGCACCAAACCCATTGGATAGAACAAATTGCTGAGACTAACGGATTTGTGTTCGAGTATCCTCCTGCCATATGGGATCGAGAACAAATGACTCCATCAAGACAGCCCTCGCTAACATTCGGCAAAACATATGAGTATGTTGTACATCTACGCAAAGGCTCTCCTGTATGGCCTGATAACTTAGGCAGTGATGTCATACGCGGATTCCGCAGACCCACTAACCCTAAGTATCCTAGCCAAAAACCTGTAGGAACTATGGGGTACTTTATAGAGCGTGGATGTCTAGAGGGCGAGCTTGTTGTTGACTGTTGTTGCGGTTCTGGCTCTACTGGCGTAGATGCAATAACACTTAACCGCAGAGTTTTGCTCAATGATATTAACGAAGAAGCTGTAAAGATAGCTAAGTCCCGTATTGCACTAGAATGCAAGGAGATGCTATAGAAATGTATGCAATAGAACCTGACGGTAAACCCGATGCGAACTATATAATTATAGGCGAATCGCCGGGTAACACCGACATACAAGAGAACAAACTATTTGCAGGGTGGGCAGGGGAACTACTCTTCGATGACATACTTGCAAGAGCAGGCATTATGCGTAAGAGCTGCCTGGTAACTAATGTATATTGGGAAAAGCCTCCGGCCAATAAGATGGAAGCAATCCCCGACATAACAAAGTACGCCGATGAAAACGATGCGTTAATACGTAAAGCCAAACCTAAAGTTATTATAGCGTGTGGCGAATACGCATTACGATACGTTACAAACGAGACAGGCATAACAAAGTGGCGCGGATCAGTTATTGAAACACGGTTCGGCTGCCCCTGTGTTCCTATGATACATCCAGCATCTGTGCTCCGTAACTATTCCTGGAAAGCCTTAAGCCGTAACGACGCGCAAAAAGCTAGAACAGTTGCTGACAACGGGATGCCTCCTAACCCTAACCGTAATATAATATCGTATTCAACAGCACAAAAAGATTTAGATACTAAAGACAACGATCAGATAGTAAAGTATTTACTTTCGGCTCTAAATAGAATGTCTAAGAGTACTGCGGTGGCGTTTGACATAGAAACATACCGGAACACTATTACGTGTATTGGGGTAGCAGACAGTGAAACAGATGCTGTTGTTATACCATTTACAGGGCAGTTTAATCATCCGCATACTATCGAGCTTATTCGAGCCTTGAGTAGATGCTTACGCAGCGATGCACTTAAAATAGGGCAAAACCTAGATTACGATGTACAGTATTTAGCTAAACGCTTCGGCATTGGAGTAAGAAACGTTTGGATGGATACGATGGTTGCGCACTCAGTAATGCATCCCGAGATGGGGCATAGTTTAGACTTACTCACCTCGTTATACACCTCGCATCCTTACTACAAAGAGATGAGGAAAACAGCAACTTCGGGACACTACAATGCTACTCTTTGGGAATATAATGGAATAGATTGTTGTATTACTTACGAAGTTGCTATGAAGCTATGGAAGGAGTTAGGTAAAACCAATACACAAAACTTCTTCACCTCTATCTCTATGCCTGTTACTAAAACTCTAATAAGAATGGAGCACCGCGGTGTACGTGTAGACATTCCATTCAGAGACAAGCGTAAAGTGGAGATGGAAAAACGCGTAGAAGACATGATAGCAGATCCGTTGCTATGCGGTGTCAATCCTAACTCTCCTAAGCAGGTTCTCGATCATCTTAAATCTATCCTACCTAAAGGAGAAGGTAATCGTTTAGCCAAGAGCGATGTCCATGCGCTAAAACTTTTACGCAGCCGTCAACCAAACCACGGGGAGTTTATAGATTCTATACTTAAAGTCAGAGAGCTGCGTAAAATAATAGGTACGTATCTAGAAGCAAAGACACACGTAGATAGGCGTATGCGTACATCGTACCGTACTTCAGCTACAGATACAGGTAGAATATCATCATCTAAGGATGTCTTTAACTTGGGGATGAATCTACAAAACGTTCCAGGAGATCAACGTGACTGGTTTATACCGGATGAAGGAAAGATATTTTTCGAAGCTGATGGATCTCAAATTGAGGCTCGGATTACTGCTTGGATTGCGCAAGACGAGAATTATATTCGCGGGTTCCTTGAAGGCAGAGACATACACACTGAAAACGCCGTTGGGCTGTTCGGCATCGCTGAAGCTGACGCTCGATCCCAAATTTCCGGTTCACGTTACAGTTACAGAGATGTCGGGAAAAGAGCCTCTCATGCTATTAACTATAAAATCGGACCGAAAAAACTAAAAGATCTGATGAACGAATATGTACCTATGCTTCCGTTTGGGTTAGCAGACGCCAATCAGTTTATCCATGCGTTTAAAGACCTGCGTCCTGGCATCGCTAGATGGTGGGGTAAAGTAGCTAACAATCTACGGAGCGAAAGAACGCATTACAATATATTCGGGAGAAGACGTGTGTTCCTCGGTAGAGCAGGGGAAGATCTAATCCGTGCCGCAGTTGCCTTTTTTCCTCAATCTGCTGCAGCTGACCATATCAACAGAGCTATGGTGCGTATAGAGAGTAGGCTTACTGAAGTAGACGGAGCAGAGATTTTACTTCAAGTACATGACAGTGTAGCAGGGCAGTGCTTTCCGGAAGATCTAGAGATAGTTAAGCAGATCGTAATAGAAGAGTTAGAAGCTCCTTTACCTATCGCGTTTGACAACATTTCTTTAATTGTTCCTGCAGACTTTGCCTCAGGAACCACATGGAAGGATTGCAAATGAATAAGTGGGATACAGACAACACTCATCCTGAATCAAACGAAATTTGGGGATCTGTATTAAAGTCTAAAGCAATCGAGTCAGATGCTTGTATCAGCATTATGCTGAATAGCCAGGTTGACGCGCCGTTCAATGTGCACGATCTATCAACCGTAGGTATAACGGATATGTTAGTGAAAGGTCCGGTAGAAGACAGACGTGACGTAGAAAAGATTTTACTTCTTATACTCTTAAAGCTAAACGATGACGGTAAGAACGAAGAGATGTAATTTCGCCTGTTTTACCTTGTCTAACATCAATGCTGAGGCTCTCAGATCAATGTTGATGGCATCGAATATACCTTTAGGGTCAATATGTCCCTCATAACTACGAGCCTTCAGCATGGAAAACGCCAACCCAAGGCAACAACGTAGACGCTACAGGACGCCAGACGAAGCTGCACAAGAACACGAGCGAATAATCGCAGAGTATGTAGAGTGGGTATCTATGCGCGATCAGAGCAAACCATACAAGCTAAAGAAACACAATGCTTTACTAAAGAGGTGCTTAATGAAATGCATTGAAGAATATCCGGAATTAGGGGAGCTACACTATGTCAAACACACCCTTGAGGAGTGTTCACAATGATACAAAAGGGTTCATTGAAAGTTACATGGCCTATACATCAGGACAAGAGTCACCCACCGACTTTCACTACTGGACTGCGGTGTCCACATTGTCATCAGCCGTTGGCCGCAATGTTTGGCTTGACAGAGGATACTATAAACTATATCCAAACCACTACGTCATTCTTGTCGCAGGATCTGCCCTCTCTCGAAAATCCAGTGCTATCAATATCGGAATTAGAATACTACGTAAAGCCCTTGAACGATTCAAAGAATCAGGAATAGATGCTGGCTCAATAAGTGTCTTGTCGGCCAAGATGACTCCAGAGGCTTTGTGTAGAGCTTTGTCCACAAAGGGCATTAAAAGTATGTATGCCGATGAAGAAGGAGAAGAAGATGGAGAAACAAAAATAGGCAGACCTGTGTTGTTGTATAGTTCTGAGCTAGGTGTGTTTCTTTCACGTACGGCACAAATGAATGGCTTAGTCGATTTGTTGATTGACTTCTATGATTGCCCCGATGAGTGGGAGTACTTAACAAAAACACAAGGTGCTGACTTTGTGCATGATGTATATACTTCAATGCTGTCTGCGACTACACCTGATTGGATTTCAGCCAACATTACCGGGTCTGTGTTTAATCAGGGTTTAGTGGGGAGGACAATATTTATATACTCAGACAGAGCGCAGAGCAGGGTAGCGCATCCGCAGTTGACTGACTTCGAGCGATACCATGAAGCTAAGCTGCTTGACTACATCGAGTCTAAGTTAATGCTTTCAGGAGAGGCTAAACTTACTGACGAGGCTTATGAGTACTATGAAAATTGGTACAACTTAAGAACAGACCCAGGAGACAACCAGTCTATGAGTTCTGGGTTCTTTGGACGTGAGCATGACCATGTACTAAAGTTAGCCATGACTATATCACTTAGTAGATCTAATGACTTAGTGATAACTGTTGAGGATATACAAGAATCAGTAGATAAGATAGCGTCTGTCTGTAAGGGATTGACAAAAGTATTTCATGAAGTTAAGCAACAAAATGAAATATTCGAAGTGCAGTATATAGAAAGTATTATAAAGGAGAAAGGCAAAATATCCCACAGCGATCTGCTCCGACTCGTGAGGCGTAAAATGAATTCTAACCAAGTAAAGGAAGTAATCAATGTACTAAAACAAAGTGAGATTATAAAAATAAAAGAAGAAAAACCTCAACGCGGTCCTGCGCGTAAGTTTTATGTTTTCGGTCAGTAGGGCCAATAAATTCGGCTGCCTAAGTTAATGCCTCATAAGGAGAAAAATACCATGACGCAGTTATGGGAACACCCGAATATATCGCGAGAAGAATTTAACAACCCTGATCAAATGGATGCGAACTTAGTCCATGCCTTACAAGACACACGCGACTGGATTAACCGCCCTATGACATTCACAAAGTCTAGCAGCGGTGTAGTATACCACCCACATGGGGACGCTGTAGAATTGTGGAGTACGTCACACGCTCGAGGATCGCTACATAAAACTCGTTGTGATCATGACGCGTCTGCGAGGTCTAGTACTACAGTACGTGATCTAGACTCCAGAGGTCTAGCCCAGGATTGGGATTGTGGCATCAAAGACCCTGAAGAACTATTCGATATGTTCCTAAAGCTCGAACGTATGAATACATGGACAGGTATAGGACTCTATCCACATTGGAACCGTCCTGGATTCCACACAGACCTTAGAGCTAGTACGCATCCAAGCACCCGCGCAAGGTGGTTTCGGGTCCAAGACGGAACCTACTTCCCCCTTACGTGGGTGAATTGGAAGTCACAAGTACTTCACATGCAGCTATGAATTAACCTGAAGGTTTAAACCTCGCAGTACCTCGAGCCGGCCTTGAATCCTAGATGCCGTTGGATCGTTAGCCACCAATTGAGCAAGACGTTCGTTAAGAGCGTTCTCATTCTGGGTTATCATATCCACCGCAACTTCTTCGGCTTCAGGTGCCGGCTTCTTTGTGTCTGGCATCTTCGCTACTTTGTCACTCATGCTACTCTCCTAGATTAGAAAAGAACTGACGTATAGTGTTAATAGCTACCGTCAGACCTGCTATGGCATAGGGCATTAGTTCGGGGTCTGAGGCCATCTCAGGCATATACCCTATTTTTGATATGATGTCAAATGCAATTGCACCGACACCTCCTACGGCTAAACTTTTTCCAGACTTAGACGCTTCCTTTTTCCCGAATCCTACTTTAATGTTTTGCTTTAGTATGTCTATCATTATATTCTCCTAGTGTAATGGACGCATTGCGAATGCGAGGATTGATCCTATCATTACCTGTAGTACACCGATTGTTGCTTCGTGTTCGAACACTGGGGCCCATCGACCCCAGCCTCCGAATACCTCTACGACCTGGTAACCAATAATCAGCATTGTTGCAGCCGTAGTCGCGTAAGCTGCTGCCGATTTTTCTTTGCTCTTAGCGTGTTCCTTCTTAGTTAATGTAACTATCTGTCCTTTTGCTTTACGTAGGTCTGCTTTAGTTCCTCGTACTTCCATAGACCGCGCCCGAAGTGTATTATCTACCGCATGGCGCATCCGCTTGCATTCCTCAAGCTGGTTCCACAACTGAGTGTATGCTTTCTTAGTATCGCCGAAGCTCCAACCCTCTGGATCTTGTGGTAAATTATTCCAGTTGATACGGTTCATGGTTTTTCTCTCTTTTTCGTTTTCTTTGATGCTCCCTTTTTATAATATAACACTATTGTATGCGCGTATGTGTACGCTGTTTGGGTTTTCTTGGCGCTTTGGGTTTAGATAGCGTAGACAGCATCACGATCCCAATGCCAGAAATTGCAATCATTGACAGCAATGTAACAAACCCGATCTCGCAGTGACTCACACTAAGTCTGCGGCGTTGCTGACCGTTGATTGCGTTTTCAAATCAGCATACGCTACGGCATACGGATCACTCGGCTCGTCATCACTGACCACTTTGAATCGATCAACCGATGGCGCGACCAAGGTTGTCGGTGAATTTGATGCACGCTCATCTGCACTTACATAGCAATCCACGCCATATGTCATTTGCCATTTGCCACTATCGTCACCTTCAATAATCTTCTTAACCGTCAGATCGCTGATCCGCAGATATGCACCCGTTGCGGCCAGACCACCCATCGTTACAATATTCGCTGAAATAGCCATCTTAATTTGCCTCCTGTAATAATTTCAAAGTCTGCTTGAGTTCTGCGATCTCTGAACGCATTTCGTCCACTGCGGGTGACAGATCCTCATACACCTTTTTACCCGTCTGGTAAATACCATCCCACGCCAGAAATAAACCGCGCTTTAAATTCACAAACGGCACACCATCAGTGTCGCGGTTGCGAAAAATTATGCGATTCTTTTCCAACAAATCGCCGTGCTTTTCAACGATTTCGCGTGAGTGTGTGTGCATATCAGTAGGCATCATTACATCACGCGCAGAGCGCACTAACTGGTAATCACATTCAGTGTCAAATGTACCAAGCGTTGACGATCCATCACAACTAATGTCACCGTCCTCATCAACGTGGAACTTCATGTAAGCATTTCCTGAATTATCTTTTGTTCCTACACTGAACACTAATCCATTTGCAGGCATATTACCCACGTTAGTCCCAGATGCCTTAAAACCCATCGCTCGCATCGGGCCTGTTGTTGTGGTCGAAGGGCCGGTATCTAAAGACCCTGTGGCATATGCCCTCAGATTAATACCTGAGCCGTTGTCTTCGGTGAGTCCAGTAATCTGCAAACCACCTGTATCCGAACCACGCTTCTGAATCAAACCAAAGGTGTCAGTTTCAGCGATGGCAGTAACCCCATGCGCGATATCGCTGGACTTGACGGCGAAGATCTCGTTGTCGTTGGCCCCTTGGTTGATGGTCAACCCCTGCGTCATAGGGGCGTTAGATGTGTCGTTTACGTAATACGTTCCATCAGCATTAATGCGATGAGCTGCGCCATTGACCTGAACGTTACCCGCACTGGTGATCCGCATACGCTCGACAGCATCTACAACACCAGGATCATCGGGGGTCGTGGCAAATACAATGCGGCCTGATACGTTATTTAGCTCAAACTCACCATCGCACTCGGCTTCGATTACTGCTCCAACACATCTCAGATCTTCGCCATCGGAACCGCAAAAAAGAATGCGGCCAAGAGGATCGCCATCGGCAACTATCGAATCAACGTCGCCAAGACTTCCACGAGATTTACCGAAAAATAAATTCGGTGGTCCGTTGTCATTGCTGAATCGCGTGATGCTTAAATTAGCATCAGCATCGCCAGTGCCAAGTATTTGATTTTCGCCAGTGGCATAGCCAACTTGAACTCGCGCAGTATGCCCGCTAATTAGACCACTACCGTCAGAGATAATAGTATCTTGCGGAAATGTACAACTTCCACCATCCGCAATAGTTATCGCATTATCACCAT
>Ga0080013_1002076_pt1 | contig 24611 bp, 14 predicted proteins | sample ETNvirenome_6_85_FD_69236 | JGI IMG/M metagenome (GOLD analysis project Ga0080013, IMG submission 69236) | Marine viral communities from the Pacific Ocean - ETNP_6_85 (SPADES assembly) (version 2) | ecosystem: Environmental > Aquatic > Marine > Oceanic | place: Pacific Ocean | collected 2013-06-19
CGACGAACAAGACCCGGTCTTTCGTAAGCAAAGTCTTGGCCATACATCCTCATTGCAGATGGCAAGTCATCCAAATCATCTGCGATTGCCGCAACATAACGACGGGAGTTTGCAACCTTGGGGCCAATCTCCTCACGGTCAATAGACTTTTGCCACTCCGCCTTGGTAGCCAAGTGAGGCTCCATGGCGGCGGCTGCGGGGACCTCCTTAGTGGTTTTTCCTGGTGGCATTGAGAACAACTGCTCAATGGCCTCGGTACCTCTTGCAACTGTCTGTACTTGGTCGGCCCGCGACAAGTCATCAAGTGCATCGATAAACTTCTGCCACTCAACAACGTGTTGGCCCATCAGCGCATTGAGTCCGCGCTCATCTATCGTTTGCTGTAGAGGAGTAGTGCGAATAAGCTCCGTGTACTTACCCTTCATGAAATCTGTATAGGTCTTACGGGCAGCATCTCGCCCCAAGGCTGAACGAATCTGATTGTAATGACCCAAGACAAGGTCACGTAGTGCTCTCAGAGCACGGGCACCTGGCCCGGTGGGCACCAGCTCCCCTTTACGAATCCGTCTACCACCAGCAGCCGCTGCGGCATCCGCAATGGACATGTCTTTCATCGTCTCGACGACCCATTCATCGAAGCTCGAGTACCGATAGGATGTTTGACCTTCCGCGAATGCGATGTTGATCAGGTCACCATCGTCACCAAACATGCCTGGGTTCTTCCGCATGAACGCAGTCCGCTCTCGCAGAAACTGGTTGTACAGATCCGCAGCAGCATCATCTGGGATGTATCGAGACAGAGCGTGCCAAAGCTCATGGACGGTTGTATCGACGAAGCGCCCACTCGACAGCGCGGAATACCCAATACCAACCACGTTATCCGCAAAGCTATAAAGGCCCAACGGTTCGTCGATCATCAACCCGACGCGCAGGGATGGTTCAACTGTAAGTGTGATGTCTGTCAACCGGGACGTACCCACCATACGCAAGAACTCAACAACCGTGGCATACTCTTCATCTGCAATGGTGGCGATTGCGCTGTCTTTACCCCAGGCTTTACCCAGTTTGAGCGTGGTGCCGTAGAGCTTCTTTCGGATTGCTGTACGACCACGTTTTTGTGCTGCTGCCTTTTGCAACCATGTCTCTGCGACACCAGCTCTTCTTGCCAACTCGTCTGCGGTCTCGGTGACGACATCCGGTGTCGTCGTGCCTGGAGGTGCAATATGCCGCCCCAGCATCTCTTTGATCGTTAAGTCCCCTTCGATAAGGCCCGTTGGCACAGAGGTTCTCTGCGCATCCATTACCTTACCTAAACCAAACTCCGCGTAACCAGCCCCTTTCGTGGGTAGTTGATGAACAGCTGGTACGAAGACATCAGGAGCAGGGGGGAGTTTCTCACCGGCTTTAAGCGCATCACGAACAGTGCGCTGATAATCCTGGGCACGCACCAAGTTCAGTTGCCCTGTCGTTATAGATGGCGCAGGCACCTTGACGTTGATCCCCGTCTTATTGAATGCGTCCTGAAGCTCTTTGACACTTTTCCTAATGGCGGCTTCGGAGTCTATTAACCGTTCCCAGCCCCATCCTATTTCCCGCGCCTTAACGTAAGACTCATATGGGGGGGCACCATTTAAGTAATCTTCCCAAAGGGCATCGGCTTTCGCCTGGGCAAGTGCTTTCTGCTTGCGTAAGAAACGAACATCAAAAAGATCCGAAACCTTAATGGCCGATACATCGACACCCCTATCGATTAGCTCCAATAAGTTCTCGGCAACGCGGCCGGGTTCGCGAGAATAAAGATCCCTCGCTGCCTGACCAATGGTAAATGCGGTATTAAAAGCATGCCTGCTGGGCAACATCCCTTTTGCATGTAATTTGGAGGCTACGTCTTCGGGCGATCCGCTCTTATGGATGGCTTCGATAAGCGCATACCACTCGGGGCTAATCCTGCCCCCCGGATCAAGGAGTTGATCTACTGTTTTGACGGGACCAATACTTCCTCCCCACACCTGGTCAACCAACTGGAAAGCCTTGTATTCGGGTGCGCCGACAACGCGGATGCTGCCGTCTTCTCCTTTCTCAATTGCCTCCTCAAGTCGTTTGTATGTGTCACGCCAGTACGCCTCCACAGCCTGTGGCGTACCTACCTCATCAGCAATCTCATCAGCTCTCTGGTACAGCACTCTCTCAGGTACCATCCGTGCTTCACGGGCAACAGAGGGTTTCGCTGCTTTATAGTTGACACCACCGGGGTCGAATAAAACGAGTACATCCCCGTCCCGCTTTCCGTAATGCAGAACACCGTCAAACCCAGCCTCAGTTAGTTCAGAGGCATATTCAGAGCCGTATTTTGGGTCAGTAGATAGTCTACGCCAAATGTCGAAGCCGAGTATTTCAGCCGACTTATCTGCCCCTTTATGTAGTGATAGCTCAGTTGCACGGTCTGCGACCTTGGCCGCACCGTTTTCGCGTAGCTGCTTAATCACATCAGCCGCTGTGCCACGAATGTCAACTACATCACGGACATCTACATCGACTGCTTTGACTGTGCTTTTGGCACCCTTACCGTAGAGCCGCGCTACGTAACTAATTGCGGCCTCTGGATTAGCCGCCAAATACAAACCCGTCCCAATCATATTCCCTGCGGCAGTGCTTGAGTGATCCAACTGCCAGTCACGCAACGCCGTCTCCCCTGTGCGGATAGGTTGGTAGTTTGTGCCGTGGAACCAACCACGCTCATTGGTTGCTTTGATGACATCTGCTTTACCGATAGAGGTCGAAGCCATGGGTATTGTTAGTCCACCAACGTCACGGGTTACCTTCGTCCACTCCCCTGGAGTCTTGGGGTGACGCTGCGCTAACTCTGCAGCCCGATCAAGCAGTTTGGTTGCTTGGGCGATCATCGCCGGTCCCGCCTTGTGCCTATCGAAACCGAGTGTTCGTTGCTGCACAGCGAACAAGAGACGCCGGGTTTCAGTTAAGTTTAAGCCCCGCACTGCCTGTGATGCGGCAGATAACTGCTTTCTAAAGTGACCGGCCATTGGGTACGTAGTTTCAAGTGCGTCAATGTCATCGGCAAGCTTATGAACTACAGTTAGCGGAGGAGGGGTCCATTCTGGAGGAGGGGTCCATTCCATCAACTCCCCATGCTGGGTTCGCTTGAAACGAGGTGTCGCAGCCACCTTCTCGGCATCGATATCGATGAACTCGGGTGATTCCTTCGCTGTGACACGACCATCATCACTACGGGTAAGGATGCCTTCAGCGAGGTCTACCTGCTTGGCTTCAATGTCCTTTGGAACAAACTGCTCGGCACGCTGCAATAAGATGCGTTGTGGGCCTACTTCTTCAGCAACTCGTTTCGCACGGACTCCAAATGTTGGTTCAAGTCCCGGTCTAGCTCGAACACCTGCTTCACCGGATTCCAGTCGGAATTCAAAGTCGACGCCGTGTCGTTTAAGTGTTGGAGGTACTCTTTGCTTAAACTCTTCGCTGTAGAGTTCTGCCCATTTGATGTCGAATTCTTTTCCGCCATAGACCTCTCCTGTTTTGAATAGTCGCCTTATCTGTTCTGATGCGGCTCTGGCAGCGTCGTCTACTGCCCCTTTAACGTCTGTATGGAACGCCCGTATGCGTTGTTGAATCGCAGTGGGCACATCTGCCCACGTGCCATGCTGCGCAATCATCGCACCTTCGCTGAGTTCACCGAACCCATTTGGCATCTCCAGAATCCACACACCCCCATCGGGTCTTGTCGCTCGAATCGCATGGCTGTCGATGCGAGAGCTGAAGATGATGTCTGCGGCAGACAACGCACCACCACTGGGATGGTTGTGTGTGAGGCTGATATTGGGTGCCTTGCGCAGCCGCAAAACCTCGGCAGGGGCAAACGACACGGAAGACGCCTTACCATCCGTGGAACGGAGAATGTGTAGCCCATCATCCGTGTACGCCATTGCGAACTCAAAACCCATCTGACGAATGGCGTCTTCTGCCACCAGCAGCGGCTGACCCAAAAGCAGAGGCCCAACCCTTGTCGCGCTTAGGTCCAAATCATGTCGGGTCATACGGCCCGATTTCACCATCTTGTCGACGGCTTTGGCAGCTGCGTCCATGGGGTCTCTTGCCGCACCCAGGATAGCGTCCTGTTCGTCTACGACCTCCCAACCTTTGTCTGCCTTCCGAAGCTCGATGCCATCCGGTAGCGATGCCCGTGCAACAGCTTCCTTGTCATAGGTGCCTGTGGGACCACGACGCATGAACTTCTCAGCGAACTCACGGGTGGTACCTACCCCTTTGATGCGTGTCTTCCACCACATGTCAGGGTCCCGACCCGTTCGACGTGCCCAGCTTCGCGCACGCGCATCTGCAACCAAGGCAGCAATGCGTGCTTCCTCTTTGACGATGCCACCCCGTTCAATCAAGCCATCCATAAACCGAATGGCCATTGGACTCATACCAGCCGGTTTTATCCTCGTACCGCGAACCAGAATGGGGAATGGAATCAGTTTGGCTTTGCCTGCATACGCATCGAGAGTCGCAGCCCACGTCGCTGCTCTAATCTGGATGTTGACGTGAATGGCTTTCTCGGCTCGATTAAGAAGCTCCATCGGGTCGTCGGCTTCGAGTGCCGCTTTCTTGATCTTCAGAAGTGACTGATCGAGTTGTTTCCGCGCCTTCGCGGCTGCTTTCGTCGCACCGGGCACGAGGATTTGCAACCGGGCTTGCATCGCCCCGAACCACGCTTCGGCATCCTCCGATGCTTTCGGCAACGACTTCTCGAGTTCATCCATGAACCGTGTAATGTCATCTGCCTTTGCTTTGCCCAGACGCTTCTTCAGTACCTTTTGAATCTTGGTAACCGGACTCAGTATGGCCTTATGAATGTAAACAGCTCTTGCGAGATGTGGGTTGGCAGCTACAGCGGCTCGTGCTGTCTTAAGCTCGTCCATCAAGTCTTGGATGTTGAATCGAACCCTACGTGTGGCAGCAACCTCTGCGAGTCCCGGTGCGCCCATGACATCGATGCGATCAGATGCGTGAAGCGATATCTTCAATCTCCCGGCGTCTCCCGGCAACTTATCTGCCAGTTTCCTGTCGAGAATATCGGGGTGGCTTTTCGCTACCCGTTGTGCAGCTGCTGCATCCAGTTGATCCGCGACCTTTCCAATGGGCCGGAAGTCCTCATAAATCTTCTGCTCAATCTTAGCCGCATCAGCGAACCGACCTTCGGCATGTGCCGACGCCGCTTCTTCTATCAGTCTCATTGCTGCGGGAGGAATCTTGCGAACCCCCTTCAAAGCCTTGGCTACACCAGCTGCGCCGAACAGGAGATCGGGGAACCCAATCGTGGCGATAAATCCCCCACCATGAATGAGTGTCTTGTGTAGAAGACTGGCATCCTCTGGAAGCGTCTCTGCAGCTGCTTCCCATAAATACCGTCGATCAAAGACACCCTCTGCGAACGCTTCAGAAGTAATCTCGCCAGCTGTTGCCCAGCCAGAGAGACCTGCTTGGAAAATATCCATGATTTCCAACCAATACTGAAGCGCACTTTCAACGCGCACAACTGTATGGGTCTCACCACCAGCATCACTCAACCCGATGATTTCAACACGACTCTTTGCTGCATCCAAGATGCCCATGGGTTTCATGGGGTCGAGTTCTTTTGCCATGTAGATGGGAGAATGCCATAGACCCACTGTCTTCAAAGCAGCCAACTCACCATAGACTTCCAAGTTGATTGCCCGCATACGCTCATCGTAATCGGGCATGTTTGGAGTGAGACCTTGCTTCTTTGCATACGCAAGCGTCTGTTTGTTGACGTAGTGACGAAAGCCCATGTGTGTGCCGCCATAAGCATCTACCATGTGAGCTACTTCTTCCTTCGCCATCAATGTATCTGCGAAGCCTTTGTACATGGCATATGCGGCTTCACCGGGTTTCGGTATCTCAGATGCCTCGAGTGCCTCCGTGCCGAAGACATCTCCAGTCTGCTCGGACATCTTTACCTTGAAGCCGGATTTGCCTGGAGTCCATCGCTTAAAGACTTCAGGCTCGGCAATGCCTTCGATGTCAACGCCACGAGCCTGCGCCTCTTTGACTACATCACGGGGGCTGCGACCTCGTCGACCAACCTCGTCCAGCATGGCATCCAGCGCAACCCCTCGACCATTTGCGATGTCGCGGTACTGTTTGGTGGACATACCCAGTGACTTGGCGTGCTGGTCCACTACCTTGCCCATCGAATCGGGTAGTTCGCTATTCCACCCGGTGAGATACTCGGCTCCCCATTGGACCAATCGCTGGTTGATCATAACAGAGGGCATCTCTGGAGCGAACACGCCCAAGGCGGCATCCCTCGACGTTCGCATCGAGCGCAACAGTTCTGGGAGCTTCAGGTCAGCGGCAGGATCGGTATCAGGTGGAGGTTTATGAGGTCGCTCACCCTGGACAACAGGCTGGGGTACCGGCTTGACAGCGGTTGTGGGTTTGGTCGGTGTCATTGCCCACAGAGGTATCGGTGCCTCCTTTGGTGCCTCCTTTGGTGCCTCCTTTGGTGCCTCTGCCTTTGCAGGCTGGGGTCGTGCGAGCGTAGGCTTGATCCTCGGCTGCGTAGTTGGCTCTCTTACAAAAGGGGTCGGCGCAGCTATTGGAGCAGGGGCTTCAACTTCAGTAGGAAAATGCTCAACCGCTCGTTGAGTGGCTTCGTCAGCATTCCAACCAAGTTCATCTACGAGCCACTTGCTGTGCTTGATCCGTTTCTCCTCAACAGTAGTAGCCATTATTTCTGCCACCTTGAACTCATCCATCCAAAACCGCGATTCGTCAAGTAACCTTCAATCTTTTGCCGGTCTGCGTCAGATGGAGTTGCTACAGATCTAAAGTCCTCTACCTCTCCATAAGCACTCCCCGTTTGGAGTGTCCCCTTCGCGATTCCTGCCAGTTGCCTACGGAGTTGTTGTAATGCAGCGGTTCGTGCATCAATATCCTTTATACGTTGAAGTGATGAATGTATATAGGGGCCTTCTTCATACTTCGGGTCAATTGCTTCGTACCTTGCTTTATCTTCATTCATGGCAGCAATTGTCGCATCCACTGCAGCCAAGCGTCCCAAGATACGTGTCACATCATGCTTATACTGCCCCTCCGACGAAAGAGGTGAGGCAACTTCTCTACGGACAGGTGTGCGTGCTATCTTGGGGGTCTCCAGCTCACTAAGCGCGGTTAAACGTGCTGCTCGTTCTACAACAGTCTCTCCTTCAAGCGGTATAGAAGCACCCTCAAGTGCTTTGATTTTTTGTTGAAGTTCTTTTTCTCGCGACCCCCAGGTAAGGGCCTGCCTCTTCTTTGACGTAACGCCGGCGGGGGAAACCGATTCGTGGAGAGGAAGTAATTGCTCATGCAACACATCGGGACCCCACATGCTAACATCGTATCCAAGTGGCTTCGCGTCGACATGTCTTCGTAAGGTCTCTCGCAAGTCTGCGAGTTGTGCTCGGCGGGCCTCCGCAACTTCAGGATCGGTACCGTATGTAAGCTCCTCGACACTCTTGGCGTGTTCTTGTAGAGGTTTGCGACCAAAAGCCCGCGACTTCGCTATGTCAGGCGCACGAGCCACAGCCAATCTCGCAGCTTCTGCTTCTGCCCAGGCACGTTGCGTCGGATCGGTCTGCTGTCCCGCCAACCGATGCCAATACCCAGGCGTCTGTCGCGCTTTGTTATCAGACTCGCCGGTACTCGGACCATACTCGGATTCAAATATCCCCACATCCGCTTCTGTCGCTGGACGACGCGCCTGAACCGTATCCTTTACAGTAGTCGTCTTCGTTTGCTTCGGTATGACAACAACAATCGGTGCGCCCGCTTTAACTTCAGGCATCTTAAAGCTCCTCTGTCTCAGATGTCTCAGTACCAATGGGTTGATTTCGCGCAACGCCATCATCGTCTGAGTTTGCTGTAGGGGTAATCTCGCCACCATCTTCCTGACCAGCTGTCGGAGACTTCATCTTCTTCTTTTTCCTTTCTCGGAGTTCCTTTAAGAGATCTCCAATCGTAACGGCTGCTTTGGTCTCTTTGAGTTTGGGCAACGACCTTTCTGTCTTCTCCTTCTCGGGCTTCATCTCTTTGGCAAGCTCCCTTCGAGCCTTGATACCCTTTATCCCCGGTGTTTCAAGAGCCGCTTGAAGTTTGAGCATACTCTTACGCACCTCAGGATACTTTTGCTTTGCCAACTTTAGTTGAGTCTCGAGCTGCCCCAGCCTCAGTTTCTTGCGCTCTTCGGACTCTTTAAGCTGCTGCAGAACTTCCGCAGAAGGCGTTCCCATCTCTTCTGTCGCCAAAAGCCCCGGAGATGGTGCTTCTTCGAGGGCTTTCTTCTCATCTTTGTAAGTTGTCAATAGGTCAGCGATGCTTCCGTATTCTTCTGCCGCCTTTTCCATAGCATCACTGACACGAGGAGACAGCGCACGTCGTGCCTTACCAGCACGCAGCTCTCTCGCGAGATCACGCTCTCGCGCCAATGTTTCCCATTTCCGTGCCCTCTCGGCGGCTTTTTCCGTGGCACCCTCATCTACTTCTTCAGTTGCTGCCGTGGCAGTCGAAGTTGGTTCCTGTGTTGCCTTGGGTGGAGTTTTAGGTACGGGTCCTTCGCCTCCGCGCTCTACCAACGCTGTAGCTACAGGGTCCCCTGCATCAGCCCGTGCTTGCGTCTGCCCAGCAGCGGCTTGCGCTGCTGCGATCTGCTCATCGGTAGGAGGTGCTGCCGTAAGTGTAGTCGCAGGAAATTCAGCATGGGCCTCTTGACCAAATTGCACACCCCTTGCAGCTGCCTGTTGCTTTTGTGCCTCTGCCTGTGTGACTTCCTGTGGAATCAACTCTTCAGCCCGTGCGTCAGCAGCCTCGCGCTCATCAAAGAGGAATGGAAGAAGCCTCTTTCGGTGACGCCGCTCCATTCCTGTCGCCTGCCGCCGGTCCCAGATATTGAGGCCGGATTCACCCGTCACGATACGCAACCAACCACCAGGGGCAGTTGTCTGTTTGATGTCTCCCGGCGCGAGTCTTTCACCTGGACCATACTCGGACACACCGCGATCCCAGTCGGGGTCCTCTAGCCGCTTGGCCAATATCTCGGCTTTTATCTGGCTATTCTCACCGATACGCTTGTTGATAACATCCACGAAGCTCGTAGAAGAGGGTGAGGTGTGGACAACTTCTCTCACTATCTTATCGCGGGCATTCTCGATTACTACGAGTCCCTCGTTCGTATACAGTCCATAGGCATCTACACCATGCTCTCTTATTACCGCAGCGTGGAGCGCAGCACGTTGACCTCGTCGAACGATTCCATACGTGTCGTCAAACCGAATGGCCGATGCGTCGGTTGTGAATGTGATGTCAGGTATGTTCTCATCAACATTCAATGTTCCGTCATCATAACCAATGCTCTCGGCAGCAACACGCAGCCCCTCATCGGGTGAGGTATGTAAGTCACTGGGTATCAAGTAGCGGTCATCAACCCATTCTGTTGTGGCTTCTTCACCCTCACCTATCGTGACTTTATGTCCCACGGTTGCGGGGGAGAAGGTTATGCCAGGAGGTACGTCCTCTTGCTTGATTTGAACCCACTCGTCGTCTTCGTAACGATACAGTACGTCCTCATCGCGTGACCTATCCACAATTACCTTAGTAACAGGCCCGTCTTCTCCCTCTTGGTAAACCCCCATGAACATTCGAGGTTCCCGCGCAGCCTTGATTAAGTCAACAGCCTCTTGCGTAAGAAACTCGACGGCACCATTCTCATCATATGTATATGCGAGTCTGCCATCGGGCAGTCGAGACTGCCTGGTTAACATCTCAATGAGTTCTGGCTCTGGCTTCATATACAGTGTGACGTACTCACCCGTTCGTCCCTTGTGGAAGGGCATCGGCCCATACCGAGTAGGATTCTGCAGCTGATAGTAGAATCGGTCAATCGCACTTTGGTCTTCGGGGCCATCGATGTAGTTGGTCAGTTGTACATCAACGACGTTGCCATCTACGTCCTTAACTGTCCTGACTTCAGCACTACCGATGTTGAAGCCGTTGTCCTTGGCCCAAAGTTGAAAGGCTTCACTCGCAACGACCTTGCCTCGTGTCGTTCGCCAATCATCTTTCCCCTGCGCGAACAACACCTTTTCCAGATCGTTCATTCGTGCGATCCGACTTGCTTGAAGTTGGTCTTCGGCAAAGACCTCTTCGTATTTTGCCTGTGCTTCAAGCGGGTCCATACCAATGAGGTTTCTTACCTCTCGCTGTGTCTCCACCATCTGCATTTGGATTTGTTTCGCATCAGCCGCAGAGATAATCGCATTCGGGTCTCTTTGAGACATCTCACCCACAGCTGCTCTCAGCTGTTGATTGACACCGGCCACCCTTGCTCTCGCTACCGTTTGCCTGTTTGTCGCAGATATGGCATTGTTTTTAAGCCTAACAGCCTCTTGCAAGGCACTACCCTTTACAGTTGACCCCTCTGCTTCGGGGTCTCCATATTGATTTACCATCTCCTGATAGATTTGCGGTAGTGCAGCATCCGTTTCCGAAACAACCCCTGATTCAAACAGGGCCGAAGCCACCGTTGTCCAAGCCGCCGTATTGGCGTCTTCTCCATTTGCCGGTGCTTGATTGTAAGCCACCCTTACTTGTTGCATGACATTAGAGTTGTACAACGACCCCTGCGTTGCCAAACGTGTTTCGGAGTCGGAAATACTATCGAGACCCCGTTGAAGAACCTCGGCTGCTGTCCGTGAGTTCATCCCCCGGATTGCTTCCAGGTCTGTCATTACCCTCGACATCGTAGCATGGTGCTCGAGCTTCGCGTTGAGGTAACCAAGTTGCACCTTGATGATGTCCCTTCGCATACTCGTCCTGTACTCAATGACCAAGGCATTAAGTGTCTCCCATGCTTCAGCCGCCACAGGATTGGTCTCGAACCCAAGGCGAAGGTCGCTGGGGGTTACGTCATACGCATCAAGGAAGTTGGTCATTGCTCTGCTACGCGCCATTTTCGTCTCCGTTAGAGTGGTAAGTCGGTCATGCCAGTTCCCGGCTTGTAGTTAACACCACTCGGACTCACTACTTGCTCTACCCCAGATGCCCTACCTGCCCCCGCTACCGCTTTCGCCCCAAGTGCGGCTGAAACCCCACCCACAATAGCCTCACCAGTTTCTGTGGCCATCTCAGCTTTACGTTCGACTTCAGGTTGTTGAATTCCAAAGGCAAGCAGCTTTTTACGGCCCTGGGCTTCGAGGTCGGCCAGGTGTTTCTGGCGTGAAGCCTCTTCTGTTTGTGCTCGTTTTTGTAGCAGCATACCTAACCGCCCCTTGGCTCTAGTAGTAGCTTCGTCATGCCTCTTCCCCGTGAGGACACCCTCCCCACCTCGTTTATCGTCTGCCACATCTTCGGCCTCTTCCGCTGCCAATAGTTCTCCTGTCTGCGCTACTTCAAGATCTTCTGCCGCCTTTGAACGCTTCTTGGCAGGTCCCGCCTTCAGAATTGCCGCTGCTTGTTCTCGATAGGCGGCAGTCCCTTGTTTCTTTGCTTCTCTCTGTCGTTTCCACTCACCCAACCAATCAGGACCTCTCTCAGCGAGCACTTGACCAAGTGCCATTCCGACTAATTCTGCGCCCATGACTGCCTCCGTGGTTGAGTATATCTCATTGACATCACAAGTTCCCCGCTAACCTTTTACAGCAACGACATGACTCGACTATTACAAATTCCTATAGAAACACGATCAGAGAAGTATGCGTCTCTGAGTGCCCCAAAGTTGAGTGCGCCATTAGGCTGCAACTTTTCCTTGCGATCATAATACTGCATATACAGCCTTACGTGAACCTCATGCCATCCAGCTTCAGGTTGATTTAGAAGATGTGCCTGGTCGTACAGAATAGAGTTGCGAGCCTGCCGTGCTTTGACGTTTGTTGCGGTATGCGCTGACGCATCTACTCGCACAATCGTAGATAACGGAATTGTCCGCTGCGTATGGTCCAAAGAGGTTTCTGTCCCATCTGGTCCTATATGAAAAGCCTTTATTCTGGCTGGATAATTTGAAGTAGTTTCATCTGCATTATGCTCAAATCGCCAGCGCCATGGGGATACGAATAACGACCACTGCCACCATACAAGTGTGGGAGAATACGGCAGGTAAATCCGCGCAGTCGTACCTGCAATCGGTACGAAATTGACATCATCACTGGTACTGGCGACTGCTTCGGAGTTGTAGTCCAATGTTTCCATCTTCCAGTCGGCACGAACCCGAACGGCAGCTTCTGGTGCTACATGCTGTGCCTCAACCGTGAAGTCGGAGGTTAGGTTGGCATCGTCCAAACCCCCATTCGATACCGACATGATCCCCTCGCTGAGATCAGTCGTGAAGATGTTTTTGTTATGGCCATCCGTATCGAGGGTGTCACCATCGGTATAAGGCAAAGACTGAATGATTTTTGGCATATCAGATCCTACGCAGGTAGCTTCAGAATCATCAAGTGGCCTCGTTCCCACTCGATTTCGGCTTGGTGCCCGGTCGGGTGCCCCACAACTGAGGTGTACACACCTATGTGATCAATATTATTGGCCCAAAAGGATTCCCTCAAGTCAATCCACCACAAAAGTGGTATATCGAGGTTCTCATAGATGGCACCTTCTGCTTGATTAGTGAGTGCTGACATTGTCTGATGATGATTGACGAAACAAACAGTGCTGTTGATGATGTGAGGGTTGGCCGCACCATCAAGATGATAGCCCAAAGCGAATGCACCAAATGAAGTGGGGTCATCATGTTGAGGGGTCGTGCCGATTCGTTCCAACCGTTTGAAACTCAAATTGGCTTGTACAAGAATGAAACTCTTCTTCGTCGTCGCATCAAACGCAGCTGCGTGTGTCGCATCTGAACGGAGAAGGTTCGCTGCCGCTGTCATTGACACACCGTCATGCACAATGGTCCAACCGGTATCACCATTGATGCTGGTTGCGACTGTCGAATCGAAAGCCCCTGGATACTCGTTGTTGGTTGATACGGTGCTTCCAGGCTTAAACTCTACTTGGCAGTAGTCATAAACAGCCGAAGGTAGTTGGTTGTTGTTGAACACACCTCGCCCCAACGCAGCCTTATCGATTGCGTTGTGTGCGTCACGGAGCTTATCGACACAGTTGGTTCCCAATGTGGTGTTGCTAACAATGTCTTCAGGCTTAAACGTCTTAATGTCAACGGACGCACCAACAGCCGATACAGCTGGAGTCGTTGGGATTTCGAATGCCAGCAGCTTACGATTGAAGATTGTGATGTAGTCGTCCAAAACAGAGAAAGACGCGAGTGCATCCGTAGACCCCAACCACCCCAATTGGCGATATGCCTCAGACCCCAATCGACGACACACGAGTTCCACCGTGTGCGACCCCGGTGATACCGCAACCGTACAACCAACCCGAATAGGCATCGCGGGGGGACCCAACGCCGCTGCGGGGGGTACCTTGATTGTCGATGGTCCCGGTATCGCACTTGCATTTGATGCGTCAGTGGAGCCATCACCGGGACGGCTTGTAGATTCAATTACCTTTTCGTCGTCCCACTGCATCGGCATGTAAGACATTAAGAAGTTATCGTTTTTGCCGGTAATCGTATGCTCAATGATGCGGCCATCTACGCGAATGGCGAACTGAACACGGGCACTCCCCTTCTCATAGCCGATGTGGTAGCCAGCCGCGCCCGCAGTACCGCTGTGATAATACTCCAACCAGATGTACTGCAACCAACCGGTAATCCACAACATGGCTTGATTTGTTGTGAACGTGAGCGTCATCGATTCGACAATTTGCCACTCAATGTCCGTGGCCATCGTAAACGACCCATCTGAGCCTGCGGCACTACCTGAGTCTTCGCTGGGCATCGTCCACGACGAGCCAGGGTCCCCAAAGTCAGGGTCGGCTGTCTTCGATACATAATGCGGAGTCATGTAGGTACTGTTCAGCTCAGTACTTAGTGGGTACGACCCATCCGCATCGAAGTTGTGAGGGTTTAGTCGACCGCTATAGTTCTCTGCTGCCGGGACCACATCCTGGTTGAGTTCTACAGGGTCAAGTACGTCCCTGCCGCGCAACCGTCTCTTCGGGAAGATATAGCTCATGTGTCACCACGTTGGGGAATACGTCCTCGAGGCTGACCGCTTGTCGCGACCGAGATGTCGAAGGCAAAGGCAGCAAGATGCAGGCGTGCTGGATACGATGACGTAATCTGAAAAGCCCAAGTGTGGGCATTTTCAAGTCCGACTGGGACTTGTCGCCAAATCAATCGTGGGTCATGGGTCGCTGCTGTAGCCAACTCAGCAGAGCCCGCGATGTCTGTAACGATATTCGAGCCATCATCGGGACCCACAGACAGGATATCCGACATGGTCACGACCGGTTTCCATGAGTTGTTGCGGTAGAACGTAATCTCAAATGTACCGTCCCAAGCATCCAGCATACCGATGTACATCGTCCGAATGTGTATAGGCGTTATGGCCCGCTCATCCCCCTTCAACCAACCCGACCGATAAACGTAGTCTCGTTCAGGAGGTACGAAGTTGCGGGTCTCATGGTCCATCACGAACACGAAGTTGTGAGGCTCTTCTGCAGTAATGAGGAACTGATCTATGACCTGTACGGTGGGAAGTTCGATATAAAAATCACCTTCTATGACTTCTATGGTCATTGGTCGTTACCTCGATTCGAGGTCGTACTGCGATTGGAGCCTGTGAGAGATGCGCTTGTAGTATCTGTTTGCAGCACCTTAGTCAGCTGCTTCGCTGTCCCCTCATATAGATCTTGCACTGTCTTAGCCGCGCCTTCGGTATCCAAAACCGGTACAGTCGTGTCCACAGCTACCACCGCACCATCAGGGCTTTTATACGCAAATGGTGCATCCCCAATCGCCAATAAGTATTGCCGCCAGTCATCCGTGACACACATATCAGCGATGTGAATGCCCAAGGATTGTCGTCGCCACGATACCCCATCGAACACCAAGATGAGTTGATTCGTGTTCCTACCTGCTGGAGCCAAGGCACAACGGTATTCTCGGCTCACCGGGTCAAATGCAGCCACGGCCATACGCATTCGGCTGCGGTTGATTCCGTCACGAATCGTGCGGTGAATGGGTTCGCTGACAGGCATAATGCCGTCGCTCGTCATCCCATAGAACCCATCTCGACTCAACCAAATCAACATTCCATTGGGTAACGCCACCACTGACCGTGGCGCAGTGCAGCCAATCCCCTGTGCCAGTGCGATTGGGTTACTGAAATCCGATACGTCGTAGACACTGTTCTCGGTAAACGCTACGAGCCGCTCTCCATGAGAAGCAACTGCCGTGACTTCGGCACCCCCACTATCGGGGTAGACCCATTCGTCTTTTATGAACGTGCCGGGGAACCCTGACTCACTGCGCCGAATACGACCCTCATCGCCCACGATATTGGCAATGACCAATCGACCTCGATGGGCACACATCGTCCTGAATACAGGTACCATCACCGGCTCGTCGGCTATGCTACCCAGAGACGAATCAGGCTTGTTGTCGGGGTATGGGGCAGCTGTGGACCCCGCAAGTCGCGTCAGGAACCGTGGGGTATTGCCAGTACGGTGTGTATCAGCTGTTCGATACAACCGAAGCGCAACGGCATGTGCAGGAGCATTTCCTGTGATGTGGACATAGAACTGTTTGCGTAAGTCGGACAACGAACCCGCGTCTAACCCCGGTACAGTCACTGCATCCATGGTACGAAGTCTTGCAGGATTGCTTCGAATCGACAAAGCAGAAAGATTGCCGTGGATATCTTCCCACTGGACTTGGTAGTACCACGAACCATCCAAAACAGCCCCGGTCTCCCCACCAAGATAGTCACCAACACTACCAATCTCACCGGGCCATGAATATCCCGCTTGATTGGGAAACCTCTTCGGCTTCATCGTAAGCGTTGGGACTTCAGGTCCATCAATGCCCGGTGCTCCCGGTGCATTATCAAACCCCAAGGGGACAGCCATGCCGTCATGCGTGATTACCTGGGCACGGTCAATACCATTGGTCCAAATGACCTTATTCTGCAGCACCACAAACTGGTCGGGGTAACGAGGATGGGTATCGTCCGTCAGGCCCGTAACGAGGTCCTCCCATGACCGGTTCCACCCCGTATGTCTTGAAAGGACTGTACCCTTACGCTTCAACAACGTGTCTACAAGCCCGCCCAACAACCCCGCATGGAAGATGCCATGGGGGTTGCCGATGTCAGAGGCAGCAAGTTCAGCACTTCTTGGAGGCTCATAAAGCGTGGGTCCAACAACCGACCGAAGTGTCCCTTCAGGTGTCAGTTCGAAGTTCTCGACGCGGAAGGACAATACTTCCGCAGGGAAAATCTTCTGCGCCTCACCGGGGGGGATAATAAACTCGATAAGTTGCTGGTCTCTTGGACCTCCCATGCTCTATTACTCCTTGCTGCTACACAGCCGCTGCGGTCTTTGCTGTTACCTTCTTCGCACTACGCTTAACCTTCTTGACGAATGTGTTTGCTTCGTCGCTCCACTCCGTCCCTGGCGGGACCCAGTTGCTGCTGGTGTCGTCAAAAACCCAACCTTTGGGTCGCCAATCATGAACACCCCGATGCTCTTTGTCCGAAGAGATGAACTCGGCACCGTTGCGCGTAAACAAAACTGCTTGCCAGTTTTCGCCGTCAGGGCTGTTGTTGATGATGGACAACACAGCCGCTTCTTCGCTGCGACCATTGAGATTCTTTCGTTCCATCGCGTCACCCACTTTTGGGCGAGGTAAAGCAAAAATAGCCATTATGCACTCCTTATATAGTTGCACCCGCAGCATAACATGGGGTCATTCGTTGGCGAAGGTACCAAACCGACCGCTGTGACGGTGCCCATTTAAAGGAACCGGAGCCACCGACTTCCCTGGATTTCCGTATCTATGACGAAACATCTTCGCCAGCTCTTGATATCGATTGAGATGTTGAGCGGCACCTGCCTGGTCAACCCCATCCATCAAGCTGAGATAGTACAAAGAAAGTTCAATCAACGCGGAGATTGCATCTCGTTGAATCGGCGCAGTGTCCCTATCCGCAAGAAACTTACGCGGTAGCCTCAACACCCGCAAATCCAATTCATAGCGAGCATCCTGATGCGGATACAGCTTATACGCATAGTAGCCTGTCGAATGCATCAAGGGTCTGTAGTAGTCGGGTATGACTGACCCATCCCATGTGTACACCGCTGTGGGTGACGTGTCGGCAGGGTTGATTTCAGCGAGCATGTAGTACCGACCATCAGTCTCTACATTGTCGTACTCACCAGGACTACCCACCTCAACAGAGTCTCGAGCAACGTAAAAGCGAATACGGAATCCTGAGCGACCCTCACGGGTGGTGCCTGATACATTGAACTTCTGCATCGCCATGATGTCGGTGGCGCGTATCTGAATCGAACTGGTATTCGTAGCCCCTGTTGTCTCGTAAGAGACTTCGGGACTCGGTGCCGATTCCCACATTGGGTCACGGTTGTTACCAGGACTGTCTTGCCACTCGTCGTCGCGATAGCCCCACACATAGGTGTAACAGAACCGAAATGACCCCTTGAACTCAGGTCCCACCCAGCCAGAAGCAGCCGCAGAAGCCGAAGACAGTACATCGTTCTGAGAAGCCGAGCCCTTTATCGTATCCGTAGTTGCTGGAGCCTTTGTCGGTGCTGATACCTGAAAGTGACGCCCCCGCCACAATCGTCTTGGTCGCCCCGTTGACTCGCCACGAAAGTCGAGCATATCTTGGCGACTCGCGCCAGCTGTGTCGATGGCCCAAATCTGCTGGCGTGTATCGTCCCAAATACGAGCAGGTTCGAGTACCCGCATCACATCATCACGTACAAAGAACTCTGGTTGATGAATACGGAAGTCCATCAATGTATCTGAAGCGTTCTTCCAAGGTCGGTCGAGACTGACGTAATACTGATTTTCTACTCTTACCTCAGACCACCAGTTGCGGCTCTGCCGTCGATGCCAAGTCCCGTCAGGGTCCTTGATCTCCAAATGCATGATGCCATCCCAGGTACCATCGATGGTAGGTGTCCAGAGAGGGCCAGAAGCGAAGTCATTTCCTGCACTATCAGTAAACTGAAGTACCCACGCATCCGACGAGACCACTTTCAACCGCGCTGTCAATGTGGCCGTCACATCCGTACTTCCGCCCTTGACATCGGTATAGACAACAACATGCTCTTCATCAGGGATGAGAGCTTCGGGGACATCCCCTGCAAGTCGCTCCAAGGCTACGTTTACAGCCTCACGTACTCGCTTGTTGAATGTGGTGCCGGTGCTGTCCCACGCACGAAAGTTAAGCAGTCGTTCACGCAAAGCGCCCAGAGACACGTCCATTTTCCCTCCAAAGGAAAGGGCCGGAGCTTCTCAGCCCCGACCCCAATGTATCATGCTACGACCGCTTAGCGGAAGTCAACGTATGCGTCACTCACACCGGTATCAGTAGCAGTGGTTGCTCGACCGAAGACTGCAAACGAGTCAGTAGCACCGCCTGTGGCGGGGATAGCCGTACCAGCAGTAGCGCCACTGGAGGTCAGGTTGTTACCCACTGAAACACCAGCAGTCTTAACAACACACTCCCCCTTAACGATGACCCAACTATACTGGTCAGCCGCGATTGCATGTTGAGCCACCCCAAGAAGGTTAATCAACTCCCTATCCGCTGACGCGGTGGAAGTTGTCGCCAAGTAAGAGGAAGAGGTTGAGCCTCGTTGAAGCAAGTCGTTGGCAGCAACGCCCGTGCCGTCTGCTTGCACAAACATCCAAACACGGTCGCCCGTCAACGAAGCGTCCCCAGCAGTAACCTCGGCCGCAGGCTCCACACGAGTGGAGCCCAGTGGATAAGTCTCCCCAGAATAAGTATCGCTAAACGGGGTAGTTTTAACAGTCATGATAACCTCCTAAGCCGCGCCGCCAGACACACAGCCTTGGGCTGGGGTCTTGGTGCAAATAAGGTTGCCTTGCATCGAGAAGATAGCAGTCACCACGTCTTGGTCACCAACGCGTTCTTTGAACTCGCTGATTTTCGGTGCTTCGTGCATCGGGAACTCGATGAAGTCAGTGTTGAGAACATAAGTAACACCAGCAGCGGCAGCACCCGCAAAGTCACCACGTGCAAGGTCCAGTGAACTAAACACTTGTGCGGTACCAAGGTCGAGGCCTAACATGTTGGTCTTTGCCGTTTTGTCTTCGAGAACCGATACGCGAATGTTGGTTCGCTTGGTTTCTTCAAAGTTGGCATAGACTTCATCGTCCATGAGGACAATGTCAGGTCCTTTACCTACGCCACCAGCATAGTGAGAACACTGCCGATAAACGCGTCGAAGGTCAAGAAGCCCCTCACCGGCCCAAGAAGAAATATCCAAGTAGTTATTGAAATGGTAGTAGGTACTGGATTTGGCCACATTTTGGACGGTGTCCGTTTGAGATGCAGGAGCCGCAAAGTCCAACAGTCCGTCAGACACACCGGTACCGATACCAGAAGTGATTTGACCATTGAGCGAAAGCAATCCGCGCAACTCAGCCGTTTGGAAAACCAGACCACGAGATACACCGGTAAGGATGTACTTGTTGATGTCTGCCTTCGCGGCTTCCATTGTAGTTTGAGGGTATTCCTCGATGAGACGAATCACAGCCAGCTTTCCGCTGTTGTAGTTCAACTCTTTCTTGGGAATGTTGATTGCGACGACCAACCGATGAGGTTCAACTTTGAACCGCTTGGTTTGTTGACGCCGTGTCATGTTAAGAAGTTCGTCGCCGACGTACACACCAACACCACGAGCGGGAGCGCCACCTGCGAAGGACCGTTCGATCAACGAACCGCCTTCCATGGGCATCCGAGCCTTGGAATTGAGTGTCTCGAACAACTCATTACTGCGCACAAACGAGTTGACCAATGGTCCCCGTAAGTCGCTGAACGTAGTGTTCAGAATCTCGGTAGAGATAGACATATTTACACCTAAAAAGCTGAGGACTTACGCCGTAGGGAGTCGTGACTCTCAGCGGGTAGAAAAGAAAAAACCAATTGTCCTTGCTTGTCCATCTGTGATCTACGGACCCCATAGGGCTACCCGCAAACGCAAGAGTGGGTGCGTACTTCTATATTTACACCACCTTGGCTTACACAGCAAGTCTATGACTTGATATTTTTCTCTTCTTCGTCTTTCGGTTTCTTCTTTGTCTTCTGTCGCTTTCGGAAAGACAACACATCATCCACGGTCTTTCGCAGCATCGCACGTCGATATGATTGTGCCGGTTGAAGATCAGAGAACGTCGTGTTTTTTACATCATCGCCGATTGCCATTTTATCTCCTAAACTTTCCTACGTCCTATAACCCATCTGTCACAACCACTCTGACATGATACCATCTTCGCATGGCAACGATTAAACCGCATGTCCTTCCCAATGGTGCGACCATTGCAGAAGCCGAAGGGTTGGATCTGAAGAAGGTGCGTGCGATGTTCGCGACTCCAACCGCGTTCGTGTCCATGTGTCAAATCGTGCGCGAAGACGAATCGACTGGGTATCTCAACCCCACTCCGACACAGCAGAAGCTGATTGAAGCGTATCATCAGCATCGATGGATACTAGTCAATAAGTTTCGGCAAGCCAAAATCACAACCATCTCCGTGATGCTTCTGCTTCGAGACTGCATGTACCTTAGCGGCGTCAAGGGCTTACTTATTGCAGAACGTCAAGACACAGCCGAAGACATCTTCGAACGTATACTATTTGCGTACCATCGGTTGCCTGATGCGGTGAGGATGCCTCTGGCTACGGGACGGAAGGCAGGTTCAACCCAAATGCACTTCTGCCACGGTGGGGGTATCAAGGTGCTGACAGCCGGGGGGCGCAGCCCTGCCATCGGTCGCTCCATCGACCGTCTCATCATCACAGAGTTTGGTGAAGCACAGTGGCAGCGCAAAGCTGCCATCAACATCTTCCCTACAGTCAACAAACGACCCAACGCCCGCATCATTCTTGAATCAACGCCCGGTCGTGCAGGTAGTCATCACGAGCAGATGTGGCACGCATCTTTGGAGGGGAGGAGCCGTTTCCATCCCTTGTTCCTTGATTGGTGGAAAGACAGCAGTTGCCAGATAGCCGTTAAAAACGACTTCAAGCCCACTGAGTCAGAGCGCGAATACATCATCCGGCATCCAGGGATGACAATCCCCAACCTCGCATTCCGCCGCTCTTCTCTTAATACGGAGTTCGTGGGCGATACCCGTCTCTTCAGCAGTAAATATCCATCTGATCCGTATGATGGTTGGTTGGGCTCATCTGACCCCATCATGCCCATTGAGATATTGAAACCGCTACTTGAGCGGGCAATCACAGACCCGCCGATGGGTGCATTCTACTGTCGCGAGCTTGAATCGCCCCTCCAAAGCAGCAAGTACATTATCACCGCTGACCCCGCCGGATTCGGTGCTACGGGTGACAAAAGCGCACTTACTGTATGGGATGCTGTTGAGCGCAGAGAGGTGGCGTTCTGGGAAGACCGAGAAGACCCCACCCGATTCGCAACTCGATTGATGCGCGTACAAGAGCGTTACAACACCGCATTGCTCGTGGTTGAATCGAATGCGATGGCGTGTATCGCAGTGCTGAAGGACAAAAAGTGTCGCAATCTGCTCTGGACAGACCGAAGACACCCCGGCTGGTACGCCACCGAGAAACGCATCCAAGAGTCCGAAGCACGTCTGGTGCGCCTCATCCAAGAGAACGACATCTCCATTCGTTCACGTGGAATGCTCCACCAACTCGTTAACTATGATGGCAGTCGAAAGAAGCGAGTGAAGGGTATTGACGGTATTACCCATCACTTTGACCGCGCAAGAACAGCTATTATGGCGGCAGACGTGTTGTCTCGTCGCAACTTTACGCGTACAGTTCTTGAACAACCCAATGAACTTATCCCAGGACGCGTTACCATTGGTGACTTAGATAAGTTCCAACATCGTGAGAGGGCCGCTTCGCGCAGCCCCTTTCGCCCACCCTCAAGGGAGTGGAGATAAATGGCCATCAAGCTCTCCAGCCTCATCGACAAACACCGCAAGTATTACGAGCGAAACGAGAAAAAAGCATTCGATAAGGCTCGGCGCTATTATCGCGGCTCCTTTTTCTCTCTTCAAGACTCAACCTTCACAGACACCGACAACATGTCCAAGTCGTTGCTGTGCAGCAAGAATCTCATCTATGCTATCGCAGATACAGCGGTTTCAGCTCTTCTGGGACCCAACCCCCAAGTCGCAGCCAACCCCCGTAGTGTCCGCAGCCAAGAGGTCACCCCGGCTGTCAACGGTCTCATGGAATGGACGTTCAAGACCAACCGGATGCGTCGTCGAGCCGCTACGGCCCTCATCGATGCAGTCCTCTGTAAACGGGGCATCTTCAAGACCGGATGGGATGCGGTGAAAGACCGACCCAACATCACGGTAGTTGACCCGTCAAGCCTCTTCTTCGATTTAACCGTAAGGGATGTTGCAGACATTCGATATTGGCTCGAAGCAACGGTGCTGCCTTGGCATGAGTTCAAAGCCCGCGTCGAGAGCGGACAGTACGCCAGCAAAAAGTTGAAAGATGTTGAACCTGACCGATACCCCAAATGGTTGCTTGGCGACAGTTCCAACAAAGCGGGCGCAGACGCAGTTAGGGATTCCTTCAAATGGGTCACTGTTTGGGAATACTACGACCGCGAACGTGGCATCATGCAGCATTATGTACAACAAGCAGACGCTGTCGTGTTTGAAGAGAAGATTGACTATGTGCCATACAGCATGTTCAGCCTCAACCACAGTGGTGTTGATTGCACCGGTCTCTCCGAAGTGCAGCTTGTGCTGAACCAACAAGAGACCGTCAACGACTTGTTGACCCATTGGAAGCAGATCACCTATCTGATGATTCCTCGTATCCTTTATGATGCCGGTCGAATCACCGAAGAAGATCTCAACAAGGCAGTCGAGGCATCCACCGGTTCCTTTATCGGTATCGCACCTGAAAACTCAGAGTCTCTTCGTACACTTGCGACTCTCTTCTACGAGATGCCAATGCCGCAGACGCCTATGGGTGTCAAAGAGTTCATCCTACGGCAGGAAGAAGACGCAGCGTTCATCAGCGCACTTGCTGAAGCGGCTCGTGGTCAGGTCACCGGAGCCAGAACCGCAACGGAGATGGCAATCATCGATGCCCAGATGCGTACCCGCCTCGCTACCCGCGAGGGGCACGTCAATGATGCACTTGAGGATGTAGCTTCCAAAGCGTTCTACCTTAGTAGCAAGTATATGACGCAGCCCAAGATGGTGCGTGTTGCTGGTGACCGCAAATGGGAGTCAGTGTCGCTTGAAACCATCCGCGACGTTGACGTTGATTTCGAGATGGTCAGCTACAGCCCCATGAAGCAAAACCCCAGCGTCGTCGCAGAAACCCTGCTTCAACTGGTTCCATTGCTTATGCAAAACCCCAACATCGACATACGACGACTCACCGAAGAGATCGTCAGTGGGATGGGTATCCCCGCTCGTGTTCTCCTACCGGAACAAGAGGTCGCACAAAAGGTTGCTGCCGAAACCCAGCTTGCCCAACAGCAAGCCCTTGGTGGTGCCGCAGCCCAAGGTGGAGGACCTCCCATGGGCGCAGAAGGAGATATACCCCCGGAGATGCTTGCGGCTTTGATGGGAGCAGAAGGCGGGGCATCCCCAGAGGAATCTCTCGCTGCGGGCGGCGGTGCTCCCATTCGTGAAGGTGCACCCCCTGAAGCTTAATCCAACAGGAGACTGAAATGGCACGCGACGTAGAATATTTTCCTGCTCCTATCCCCGACACCCCAGCCCTTACTGCGGAAGAGAGGATCGACCAGATGCGTCGAGAGGCGCAAGAAGAGGAGGCGATACGCCTGAACCCCCGAGCGCAAGTTGGTGGGAAGTTTACGATGCCATCTGGCATGACATCCGAGCAACAGCAAAAATACTTGGCAGAGCTTAGAGGGCAAGAGCAGCAAGGTTTCGGGAAAGTAGACTACGACTCGTTGAACCTGACCCAAGAACAGCAAAAAGAGCTGTGGAAGATTGGGGCAGAACTCGGTTTGGGATTCAATCCCGCAATTGGGGCTGCGATTGATGTAAGAGATCTCGGTAGAGCTATCGCAGAACGCGACATGACGAGCGGTCTCTTGGCTGCTGTTGGGTTTGTTCCAGGTATTGGTGACATACCCAAAGCCGCCGCCAAAGTATCCAAGGTACTTGGCGTCACAAAGAAGGCATCTAAAGCATCTAAAGCAACCTCCAAAGTCGATGACTTCGCGAGGGCGGGGCGAAGATACGCACAAGCCACTAAAGCGGTGAAAGGAACAGACACACTTAAACGTGCCCATACAGTTGGAGGATCAGCAGGTGTCTATGGTGATGAACGAGATACAGGTGCTCCAGGTCGAGCCGTTACCGAAGACACGGGTGCTCCTGACACTACTGTCTCAGGCAAACATAAACCAGGACCAAAAATCTA
>Ga0080013_1002077_pt1 | contig 24610 bp, 38 predicted proteins | sample ETNvirenome_6_85_FD_69236 | JGI IMG/M metagenome (GOLD analysis project Ga0080013, IMG submission 69236) | Marine viral communities from the Pacific Ocean - ETNP_6_85 (SPADES assembly) (version 2) | ecosystem: Environmental > Aquatic > Marine > Oceanic | place: Pacific Ocean | collected 2013-06-19
TCCTATCTCTAAAGAAACTCTGCCCATAATCGGTACACAGCTAGATAGGAGTAAAGATGTGAGTAGTAAAAAAAGTGTGATATGTTTATTCATTGTGTCTTACTCCGTTGCTAGTATGGAATCAAATGCGGTTGAGATATCCATCACTCTTTCGGAATTGCTGATTTGATCCCAAGCCAGATGCCGATAACCTCATCGAGATCCGCTGGTAAATCCTGACCGTCGAACCGGAGCTGGTTAAAGCCCTTCAATATCGCATCGAACTGGTCACCCATTGGCAGTTCAGCATTGTATCGGTCGCGCCTTTTTTCGCTGTAGGTTCTGGTATCGGGTGGGATGGGTTTAGCTTCAAAAGCCCCATCGTATTTAGCACCAATCCAAGCACTATTATCTGCTAGCACAAGTTCACCGTCTACTGTGAATTCTGATACTCCATCCCATTCAATAATGTTTTCTACTATTCCTGATTTAACAATTGCATATTCCATTACTTGTACTCCTCTACAACAACGATTCCAGCGGTTCCAGCAGTCCCTACAGCATGAGCGGCATTGCTGATTCCACCACCTCCGCCTGCACCGTAACCCGTTCCGGGGTTTGTTGAGCCATTTCCGGGATTCTTCTTAGCTCCACCAAGCCCAAAAAGAAGCGGAGAACCCCCACTGGTGGGATGATTCCATGTACCAACGCCAGCCTGTCCAGTCACATTCAATGTGCCACCAGATGCGGTTCCGCCTGAGCCGCCTGTCACATCGCCTGCGTTGGAACCACCACCACCACCGCCATTTCCTGTGTAGGTATTTGTTGTATCATCCCAACTAGATGCTCCTCCTGCACCCCCGGCACTGGGCGCACCACCAGCACTACCAGCACTACCAATAATAATAGTTGAGGAAGAAATGCCTGAAACATCCAGCGCGTATTTAATGGATGTTCCCCCACCGCCGCCACAAGCACCGCCATAAGCAGTGTTAGCACCACCACCACCACCACCACCACCTACGACAAAGACATTTACCTTGGTAACTCCACTTGGTCGTGACCATGTTGTACTGGCAGTAAAGGTTTGTACTGAGTTAAACCCACCACCAGCAGCAGCCCAAGTACCATCATCTTTCAAGAAATCACCAGTGTTTGTCCCCTTGGGAACTAAACCGTGTGCAGATGTAGAAAAATCCAAATCAGTATTATCGTCTGGCGCACCTAAATCATCTAATTTGAAATCGCCAGCACTATAAGTAGTATTAGTATCTGTCCAAGGTACATTGACAACACCTTGATCGCTAGAATTTAACTGTAAACCATAAGTTCTATTTGCTGTAGTGCTTACTGATTCTGCTGCTACAGATTGGTCAGTATCATCTTCAATCTTTATTAGTCCTGTAGCACTAGAGGTTGCGGTACTAGCACCAGAAACAGTATTTGAAATAGTAACTGTGCCATCTGCTGTTGTTTCGCAGGTAATACCCGTACCTGCTGTGAACATTAAATCATCACCTTGCGTTATGGTAGTTGCATTACTGTCAGTCGTTGCTGATACTGTAAAGCCACTACCCATAGTGTTAGTGTCTGTAACTGTACTTGCAATAGTTACTGTGCCATCTGCGGTTGTTTCGGTAGTAATACCTGTGCCAGCAGTAAACATCAGGTCATCGCCTTGAGTTATAGTTGTAGCATTAGAATCGGTTGTTGCTGATACTGTAAAGCCACTACCCATAGTGTTAGTGTCTGTTGGTGTTGCCCAAGTATTATCCCCTCTAAGATAATTAGTACCGGGTGTACCTGTAGCTGATAGATGATCTATATCAACAGCACCTGATGCCAACTCATCTGAGTCTATTGCATCATCTGGAATAAGATTTGAGAGCTGTATCTTCTTTGTTGAACCAGCACTATCATCATTAATAACCAGAACATCTGTTGATGCGGGGGTAGTTAACTCTGTTAGGGCTGAGATTTTTGTAGTTGCCATAATTATTTGCCTCTAGCCTGTTGCGATGTAATTTCCAGTACCTTCTGTAATCAAGTAGATACCGCCCTCTGTCATTATCTCTTCTTCTGATGTAGCGGAAGGATCAAACTCTCTCAAATACTGCCCTCTATTAGCCAGCATAGCTAAGGTTTTCTGCTTCTTCCACTGTAATCGTCTAGTCGTTAAACGCTTAAACTGGTTGCGGGAGTAATATGCCACTACAGTATCGCTCTACGCCTGTATGAGATATGTCTCCCCTTTAATGCCTCTATGTCATCCTTAATCTTATCAAATAGCTCCATCACCACCGCCTCTGTTGGCTTCTTACCAACCTCCCTCCGCCTGCTAATCTTCTTGCTCCCACCATACTCTGGTGCGGAACCCCCCTTAGTAATGGTAGAAACCTTCTCTTTTTTGGTAGGCTTCTCCTCCCCCTCAGCAACCTCCTCCTTCTTGGTAGGTGGTGTCTTACTTACATCATTACTTTTACTCTTTAACTCCCTCCCATTATATTTAGGAGAGTCTTCTGTAGATTCTACCCTCTCTACCATCTCACCATAAGAGGCTAACATCTCACTTAATAATTTTTCCAGGGATGTAATGTCTTCTTCTAAAGACTCCGACTCCTTACTATTCTCATCTGTAAAGGTGTTATTCTCCTGAACAAAGGAGTTAATCTCCTCCTCACCCGCTTTAGGGTGCTTACTACGATACAGCCGGGTTAACAGGAGGGTGAGCATCTCTGACATCCTACCTTTAATTGCATCTAGTTCTAAATCTAGCGCACTATCTCCTATCGTATCTTCAAAAATATCAAGCATTCTTAGCTCCCGCTTTCTCATGCTCCCTCGCCCACCTATCATAGGCATCAGGGAAGCCTGGATCTGTACCATCTAAATGAAACGGGGTGGCGGAGATTATAAACTCCGCAACCCCATCACACTGAGTACATACCTGCTCATCCCGCCTCGCATCTACAGAGTCTACAAACTTCTCTAAGATGGCATTACAGTCTACGCATTTGTACTCATATATCATTAATGCTTCTCTACAAACTCATATAACTCCTTCGCCTTCGTCTTGATATCCTCTATAGAATAAGGCTTTGGCTGGAGATTTTCCCAATACTCCAAAGTTGCATCACCCTGCTCCTTCGCATGACTCCATGCCTCATCAGTAAAGTCTCTTGTTCTAGCATCGACGAACTCAAAATATCTCTGAGCCATTTCTAAAAGTTTAAAGCGTAATTCAAATGGGGTTGTCATAATTATCTACTCCTCTGTGTGTTATGTGTAAAAGAAGGAGGTATCCCAAAATAATGAGATACCTCCATATCTCCCTATCTATTAGGAAGCTGGAACTACAAATGCAAGACCTGCATCATCACGGAGTTCTCCAACACCGTAAATCGTATCAGCAGTGAACAAATCACCGAGATACTCTTGCTTGTATTGTGTTTGTGAACGTACAGACATCTGCTCAACTAGAGCAAGAGCGTCTTTGTGGATTAGTAATCCAACACGCTCAGTACCTGCACCTGTGGAGGAAGTACCACCACCTTGTCCAACTGTATCACAATTAGTTGAGATATAAACATCTACCCCATAAATCATGCCAATCTTCCCCGTCCTAATTGCATCACCAGAACCAATATACTGTTGCTCAGTAAAGCGGTTAATACCTAGCAAATCATTAGCACATATTGGTGGAATAATCAAAGCACGATTGTCCATTGGTACATCAGCATTATCTAGTTTTAGTATCATTGCACGAAGTCCAGCATCAGTAATATCTGCTTCATTACCGCCCGTCCAAATAGTAGTACCAGAGCCAATATAAGCCTTTGTATAACTACCATCAGTAGTCGTACCACCTTGTAAACCCTCTCCTAAATCAATTAGGTCAGAGTCAACCTGAGTAGCCAATGCGTAACCCGCATCATCCGTATAGAACCTACGGAGGCTGTTTAATGCTTGAACCTCAGTAATGTCTTCAATAAGCACAGAGTATTCATAATGCTTATTAATGCTGAGATCAACCTTTGAGTGGGTGTCGCTTTGGATTGATACAGCAGTATTAGCTGATTTAGCCGTTGCTGATCCACGGGTTGGTTTGGGGATATGAATTGTATCACCCTTCTTCCCCTTGTGTGCAATCTTAGAAACAAGATTACCAACTACAAGGTTCTTTTTATATCCTGCAATAACCTCATCCGACCATAGCTCTGGAATAAAATCCGCGGCTGTAGTGACCGTTTGATGATTAGTGCCTATTGCACCACTTGCCATTTTATATCTCCTATCTTTAAATTAATGTTAACTATCGAACTCTCCCCTCTGCATACGCTTTTAAAATATCATCAGAGAGAGCATCATATCTATCAGGGTCGTTTATTCTCAACCGTATTACATCCTCCTTGCGGTAAAACTTACCGCCTGACGGATTGGAACCAGTTGCAACCTCTGAGTGTGCCGCCCTTAAAGACTTCTTCTGCCTTGCCTGTTTAAGTTCCGCTACCTCTTGGGTGCGCTCAATATTATTCAAAGCCTTCCAAGTACTTAACAACTCATCCGCTGCATCAACACTATAATTATCATTAGCCTCTGTAAAGAGGAGTGATCTTATAGGGCTTTCCTGGACCCATTGTTGGAAGTCACCATCAGTGATAACCTGTCGATAATCTGGATGTTTATTTGTCAGATTATTAAGCGCACTATCATTCTTACTCTTTCTGGATACAGCCTCCATCTCTCTGAACTTTGGATGATCCTCAATAAGCCTTGATACTGCCGAGGTTGGATCTTCAAAAAAATCTACCTCACTAACTAGTTCTTCCTGTCCTTCTTCTTGTTGTTGAGATCTAGTATTCTCCAACTGTGTTCTAAGGAAGGTATCTGTTAACTGGCGTAACTCGCCAATCTCCTGACCCTTTCTCCCAAGTTCCTGCTCCAGATTTGAGTAGCTTTCTAATATATCCTTCTTAGTCTTACCTTTAAACTTAGAAGGTATTTCAAAACTCTCCTCCTCCTCCACCTCTGCTATTGCATCCGGTACATTTCCCCCTCCAGTTGCCTCTTGGGGTGTGCCTACCGCCTTTTCCAGAGAATCTAGTTCAGCTTGTGGTTTTTCCTCGTACTGTGTTGGTACTACTTCCTCATTATCAACAATTACAGTTGCCATATAATCTCTCCTGTACTATTCCGATGTAAACATTTAAAGAATAGATTAGGAGGTATATAAAATGGGGCGCTCTATACGTTCTCCCCTACTTCATCTACCTCAGTATTGCGTGTAAGCTCCTCCAAATTCGCTAACCAGTTAAGAACTTGAAGTGCGCCTTTACGCATATATAGAGTCTTTATATCAGTAATATCATACAAAGACTCATTTGCCTCAATTAGCGTTTTAACCTCCTCATTAAGAAGGGTACGCCAACCATCCGTCTCAAACAGAGCATAACGCTCATCAAAAAACCGCCGGGTATCAATATCCATAACCATTACCCCACCCTATTATTTATTGTTACCTTGTGCCGACTTTAATCTTGTGTTATATCCTGCCTCAACTGCCTTCGCCATGTTAAGTGCGATCTCAGACTCAAGATGTTCCGCCTCAACTGGTGCTTTCTGTGCCTCACCCATCTGATTCATAGCTACTGCCTGTAATTTCTGCACCTTCGCCTGCTTCTCAGCCATATCCAACATCTGTGTTTGCTGTTGCATCTGCTGTTGTTGTGGGTTAGGCTGTTGCATCTGCTGTAGGGTGGCGAGTACCTCCTCCCTGTTCGATAGGGAGCTTGTCTCATAAATACTTCGTAACAGTACCATGAAGACAGGTGATTGAGGTGGTACAAATGAGAGTAGTTGAATAAGTTGTGACATCTCCAACTCCCTCGCCATTATCCCTAAAGTGCTATACGCCTTAAATTTATAATCCCCGGCTGGATATCGCTCTGGATCGAACTGCATGTAACGATAAGCCGACTTATTTATTAGTGGTACTAGAAAGTTCTCTTGGAAATTGCTCAGGGTGCGCTTCTGTCGCTTAATACTCGCACCCATCATCATGCTCATCCCACTCGCAGTATTATTTCTCGGCTGACTAGCCGTACCTACCTGAGAATCCATAGCCCCAGTACCCATCTGGATCATCCTCTCTAACTCCGCAGACTCAGTATAAGATTGGGGTGAGGTGTTGCCAAAGTTTATCGGCATGAGTACTGAGCGCGGATCACCATTAGTTAAAATAGTCTTCCCCGCTCTTACCTCGAACTTGCTACCTCGCGGTAAGCGAGTCGCATCAATCGCCATCATGGGGTGGGTGGTGAGGGCGAGAGCGTCTATTCGGGCGCGTAACTCTGCATCTAAAGCTTTTTGAGGGTTGTACCCCTTCTCGGCAACACCCCTCCCCCAAAATCTGTCGGGAACAGTGTCATGTTGATAGGCTATAAAGGGTCTATCACTTAAAAGGAAGGGGTTCTCGATTGCTCTTAAAACGGTATCATCATTAGCAATAGTAACAATTGCCTCAACCAGATCATCACCCTCATCCTCATCTAACTCTCCCAGCATATCTGCACCTTTCAGCAGTTTGCGGGGAACTAAGCCATAATATTCTGTAATTTTTACCTTATCATCCACCTCTTGAGGCTCAGTAAGCTCCCCCTCCATGATGTCAACCTCATCAGAGTGGCTTCCAATGGCGACATCCCTATAAATACCTTGATTTATATTCTCTATTATGTTATGTCGAGGCTTGATTAGTATGTGAGCGCACCCCAATGCACTCTCAATATCCTTTGCTGTGGGATCTATAGCAAAGTTAAATGGGGCGATAGGCTCTAACTTGCAACAGATATACTCTTGGGGTATAGGTACTCTATCCATGACATAAGTCTCCCCTACAGGAGCCTCTCCAATAGTATACTCCGTCTTAACTTGGAGTACTATCTTGCCAATCCCAGTACCATACAATGCTCCGTTCAAGAAGACGGTGCTTATCGCACTCTTGATCCCCTCACGCTCCAAATCCTCTGCTAGTTGTCGGCGTAATTGGTATAAATCTGTAGGATTTTGATCTCTAAGATCATCAACCATATCAAACCATTGATCCTTACCAAAGGTTGCCTCCTCTAACTCGCTAACAGTACCCTCAATAGCCTGTGTTAGTGCGGGGGAGATGAGCTGGCTCTTCTCAGATTGACGGGTTTTATCCTGTGTGGAGTAAATACCCCTCCAAAGTCGGTAGTATTCCTCCCATTTCTCCTTGTAATTACTGTCCCGATGGTCAACCCACGCCTCAACGCGAGTACCCACCCAGGAGGCTAATGCGGAATATTTATCTGCTATCTTTGTCTTATCTGGCATAATTTCCTCTAATAACCTGCAATTGCATCTATTGGCTCCCAATCATCCACCTGAAATGCCTGTGCATAATCTGTAGTAGCTACCTGATCAATATATGATAGGGCATCGGGTAGATCATCGTGGGAGAGGGGGTTGGGAAAGTCTAGTAATTGATCTACCAGAGGCTTATTCCACTTCTCATTCTTCTTCAATAGTATCCTCCCATGTTCAAACCTGCCCTGTAATGACCATGTAATACGATCCGTCTTCTTCTTCCCACCATGAGTGACCTCGATGATGTTGGGGTAAACCCCCATCCTCCTCATCTGATCCTCAAGATAGGGTATTAAGGCATTCTTTAACGATCCCTTCTCAATCCCCACAGCCATGACTTGATGCTTCTGAGCCAAGCGTAGAATCTGTAGGCTAGTCTCTCTAATCCCCCAGCGACCATGTTTAATCTCGTCAACAAACCAACCCTCTGGGGAGACATGTACCAGAGCGATAGCCGTCTCATCCAATCTTGAATTTTTAATACCAGTAGAGCTAGCAACGTCTTCAAACCCAGCAGGGTCAACTGCCATATAGTACGAACCCTCTCCGCGAGGCTTATCCTCATATAAAATCCACTCCTCTTTAAATATTCCGCCTGTAAAGCTCTCAAAACTCGCCTCAAACTCCTGCCTGAAGGATTGAGAGGACATGTTCTTCCTCGCATTCTCTATCTCATTCGGATCCAGCATGGGATTATCCAGGCTGGTATAGGAGAAATGCTCCCAATCATCCTCCTCCATCGAGGCTATATATAGATCATAAAAATGATTCTTACCCGCCGGTGTTCCTATAAAGAGGGCGGAGCCTTTAACATCTGCCAGTGTGGGGCGGAGTATCTGCTCCCACACCGCAGGCTTCATGCTGGCATATTCGTCTAATACGAGATAAGACAGACCCACACCCCGTAATGTGTCTGGTCTATCCGAACCCTTTAAATAGATCTTCCTTCCATTTATTAGGGTTAGTACAGCAGTATTCTCATGTGCGGCAGCTATGACATCCTTGCCTAGCTCCTTCAACATCCCCCACATTATATCCTTCGCCTGTTGAAAGGTAGGCGCGACATAAAAAACATCCTTATCCTTACTCTTGAGGGCGGAGATTAACAATAACCACCCCGCTAACCTGCTCTTTCCAAACCTCCTACCCGCCGCCACCACCTTGAACCTAGCATCAGAACGGAAGATTTCAAGCTGTGCAGGATGTAGGTTTACCTGTAAATCCGCCACTAAACAGCCTCTTCCAAGACAGAACCCTCTATATCCTTTATCTGATCTACTATAATGTTAACCGAGATCCCCTCCCCTCCCGCAAGCTTCGTCCCCCTGCCTACAGGCATAATACGATCCATGCAAATCTTCATACTGGCAGGATCACCCTCTAACGCAAGCTCAACACACCGCTTGACAATAGCACCAGTACTATCCGATAAGACAGCAGTAGCAATCGCCGTCATCTTATTCTTAACACCCTTCGGTCTACCACCAGCCCCATGACCCTTAACTAACCTACCACTAGAATCCCTATTATGATCATTATTATCATCATTATTATGATCATCATTATTATCCTTCTCTGCCTCGCTCCCATTAACCCGCGTTACAGGAGAAAAACTTACAGGGGCTGATCTGCTCTCTATAGTACTCTTAGAGACAGGCTTTGTCGGCTCTAATAACTGATCTAATGTTGTCATAATCATTATATCCTTTTCTGTCTCTGTTAAAAAGTGGAGTGGTGGGAGGTAGGTTTTGGAAGATAATAATCATATTGCGATGCAAGCGACCCTCTCTATTTTTTCTTTACTACTACTTATATTATAACATATTTTTAAGAGATTGTAAAGTAATATTACATATATTACTTAAAAAACCCTAAAAATACCCCTTTCCGAAACTAACCCCCTCCCAAAACTACCTCCCATGTGCAGAGGAGCTATCTCCAAGCGGGGCAAGGTGTATAGAGAGTGGATGGGTCCCCCTTTAGAGACTCCTTTATCCTTCATAGATAGTGCAGGGGGGACCCATCCACTCTCCATACACCTCTCCCCACTTGCAACAGCTACGGCAACGTCAACACCAAAAGGTCTACACGCAAGCGTGTAGTCTTTTTACCGCCTCCGGCGGAACGTCAACCCCTTATACCGCTAACGCGGAACGACAACGTCAACCCCTTATACCGCTAACGCGGAACGACAACGTCAACGTCAAAACCTTAAAGTCTACGCGCAACCCCAGCGCGTAGGCTTAATACTACACTAACCCCTTATACCGCTAACGCGGAACGACCCATCACCGGAAAATAGGAGAGAATGTAAGTGTGATTGTGGTCTTATGCTCTCCTGAGGCTAGGTTAGCGTCGGTATAGAATGTAGAGGATAAGAGCATAGGGGCGACAATACGCTCTATGCTCCCCTGAGATATTGATAGGTTTGGCAATAGGATATGGGCGGATTGTGCAGTGCAACATATTGTGAATTGGAACATACCCATCAGTATTGTGCATCACAACATATCCATTGTGCGTTGCAACATACGAACCGGTATGTCGTAATTAAGTATTTAGGGGTCGTTGCCAATTGGTTAAGATTGTGCTAGCGTCACGCGCGTTTTACCCTTTTCATCCAACCTCTAGGAGATAAACCTAATGAAAAATAGTATAGATATTGATAGATTAAATCATGATTTTAACGAGTTTCTTCGCGAAGTGAAATCTGACTTTTTTGATTTTAAGGAGGCTTTGAAACAGGATCATCAGCAAGACCAGCATGAAGATTATCCGCCGTCAGAACAAGTTGTTATCAGGCTGATCGAAGATTGTATGGAAGAACAACAATTCTGGATTATTGGTGAAGCCTTCAACAAAGCGGTTAGACTTGTTCAGACATACGGTAACCCTTACGAAAACTATCGGTATTCGTTTTGGGATACTCTAGAGAAATCAATGATCAAAGACCTTTCCGAATATAACCAAAAGTAATTATGATTTTCAACCGTCGGGGTTATCCTGATCCCGACATAACTAAGGAGCAACAACATGTTAACATTTCCAACACTAGAGAGCGCCGACATTCTGACCGTCCAAGAAGCAAGAGTCACAGCAAATCCTTTCAACTTTGACGTCCCGCTTTTACAATCCTTCTTTGCGCCTACGGCATGGGAAGAGGACAACGAAGTCAAATACTGGGTCAGTGAGTTTCTTGCGGGATCGGTCTGTTCTGCCCTCCACTACATCCTCAGCACATCAATGGTTAAGACTGAGAGGAAAATACTCTCCCGACTACATGATGAGAGTGCAACGCTTCGGCAACAGGAAAGCGAAGCAGAAAAGCTCACAGTCTTGCAACTCCGGCGGGAAAATGTTGAAGAATTATTCAACCTTGCCCAAGATGATTACGTCAAAAATTTCGGAGAGACTTGGAAACCCAACGCTCTTGGTTCAATCCCTTCAAGAGTGCTAGGTTTTGACCCATCTGTTTTAGAGAAGCTCAAAGTAGCTTAAACCCCTACTTAAGTATTTTCTGCCCCTACTTAGTTAGGGGCTTTTTTTTGGCACTCTGTTTATGGGTCAGGGAGCGACGGGGTGAGTTGCTGCAGGTTTACCCCTTAAATGGAGCCAGGAGCCTCGTAAGCGCATTTTAACAAATACCCTTTTGTATCTACTACCCTTTTACTGAACTATCGTTAGATCGCAATACAGAGCTAAATAGAGCTATCCACATTATCTAGTGATTACATTGTGCACCGCAACATGCACAGGGTGTTGTGCATTGCAACATAAACGGGGTGTTGTGCACCGCAATATACCATTGTGCATTGCAACATACTCAAGGGTATTGTGCACCGCAACATACTCAGGGTATTGTGCACCGCAACATATATTGTGCACCGCAACAAAATGGATCCAGCGCCGAGGAATTGGTAATAAAGGTGTCAAAAGACTTTCTAACTTATTGATTACATTCGCTTAATAGCATTGAGGAGTGATGAAAATGACTTCTCGTATATTTTGAAAACTGTAAATTTTTAACCCTCAACAGGGGGTTTGATAATAAAGGTGCGAAAAATTTTTTAAACTGATGGTCAACAACAAGGAGAATTGAAATTATGAACAATCTACCCAAAGAAGAAGAAGAAGTGATGATGCCGATTATTCCTGCTCCAGAATGGGAAGTTGCGTTTAAAGTAAAATTTAAATCTGATATGTTTCCCGGCTTCGGCTACGACCCTATGGATATCGTGGAAGCGTTGAAGAAAGACTTGGAAGATGGCAGAGTCGGACATTACGTGAATAGTGCAGAATGGTCGATTGATTGGTTCGCAGACAAAAAGGAATCTGAATAATGAAGAGAACAACATTACAATTTGGAAAGGAGAATCGAAATGACGGCTTCAATCTATGTGGGAACTTACAAAAAATATAATCATGGAGATCTTTCTGGTGACTGGCTTGATCTCGATGACTTCTTAGATGCTAAGGAATTTTATGCTGCATGTAAAAAACTCCACGCTGATGAGCATGATCCAGAATTAATGTTCCAGGATTGGGAGGGGATTCCAGATGATCTTATATCTGAATGTCACTTTGATGAAGACTTTTTTGACTACATGGAAGCTGTCAAAACCTCACACCTTGACCCAGAAGTATTTCTGGCAGGAGCTGCTTTGAGTATCCCCTATGACAAGATAGAAGAAGCATATCATGGTGAGTGGTCGAGCGATAAGGACTTTGCTATAAACTGGGTAGATGACATGTGGGATATTGGTGACCTGCCTAGTTACATCCATATTGACTGGGAAGGAACGACGCGTGACATAATGCAAAACTACAACTACTGCGAATCAGAAGGGCATTATTTTGATACTTGTTACTAAGGGGAATACCAATATGAATAAAGATATAGGAGATAAATGTATTTTTTGCTTTAAGGATACCTCCTTTGGCTCTGGCAGGTTTGTGAATAGGATACCAGCCAGCGATGATGAGTATGATGGTTGGGCTTGTCCAGAATGTATGGAGTATGAATGTGATAGATGCAATAAACCGATTAGTCTGGATTGCGATATTGATTGGGAAGATGAGAAGATACATGAGGAATGTCTAACTCCAGAGGAGTATATAAAATACGAGAAGGAATTAGACCCGTGGATATCACCAAACAGGAAACATTCAAAAGAAGGAGAGAATTGAAGTGACTAAAATTTATGATCTTGTTGACGAATTTAACCACTGGAATTTATTACCCTCCAGCGCAGAATTACTTGCAGATGATGTTTATTTAAACCCGTATTTTGATGAAGAAGAAGACATGGAAAACAAATTACGACAGCTAAGGAGTATTCAAAATGATAGAAATAATATTATTAATCCTGGTGATAGGTTACGGTAGCCTAGCACTAGGAGATCTTTTTCTTATTATATGGTATAACATTTTGAATGATGAGAAATTGAAGGAGAAAAAAAATGGAAAAAAGAGATAGTAATTCCAATGAAAAAGTTATAAAAGATGAAATTGTTTTTTTAAATAAAGATTCTAATATTAGGGTGGCACTCCCACTCAATGATATAGGAACCATTGAACTGTATTTTTATAACTACCCAAAAATCCTGCTATCCTTAGAAGATAGTGAGATACTTTCAGATGTCCTAACTGTTGCAATTCAAGAACTAACAAGGAGAAATTGTTGTGCATAATCATTTAAATCAAGAACCTACACAATACACCCGTTGGAAGAGAAACATCACACCAAACTTATTTGATGATATGCCTTTTGACGAAGTACATAGTACAGCATTATATAATAGTAATGGGGTACGAGCTGAGAATCATAAAGCAATTGAAAATACCCATACTGGAAAAATAATCTCTGTAGTAGGTAAAAACTATAAATTAGTTCCAAATAGTACTATCATACCTCAATTTGAGCGGGCTATTATTAATAGTAATCTCAATACAGATGGAATAAAAAGAGATATTACTCAATCACATGGAAATGCCAGGACAGTAGTGAAATACACCTTTCCAGAACATACTATCAGTATTAAAGATAATGATGACCTACAACTACAGATAGCAGTACTAAATAGTTATGATGGATCATGGACATTTCGTAGTATGGTAGGTGCTTTTAGAATGCTCTGTCTTAATGGCATGGTGATAGGTAATAGCTTTGCTACCTATAAAAAAAGACATAGCAAGAGCCTGGATATAGATCTTGCAACAGATCATCTTAGAAAGGCATTGGGAATTTATATGCAGACAATGCATGTATGGAAAGATTATCCTAAAACAATAATCTCTACCGATAAAGTTAATATAATATTCAATAAGATAGCAGGAGATAATAAATTACTTTATAAAAGATTATCACATAACTTCCTTAATTATGTATCCCAAGATGGTGCAACACTCTGGTCAGTACTAAATGCCTTGACAGATTGGGCAACACATGCTAAGGTTAAGAATGAGAAGAATAAAGCTAATGTAATCCTACTTAGAGAGGAGAAAGTACGAGCCATCCTTCCTATGTTAGAAGAAGTTAGAAGGGCTGCATAAAAGGAGAAAGATGATGAATGATCATACCACGACTAATCGCGCCTGTCCTCGTTGTGGGTCTGTCAATATCGTGATAGACGTCGCCCTTGTTTGGGACGTAGAAAGCCAACAGTGGGAGATGGACGGAGATCCAGACGAGCATGGCGGGAGCATGACTTGCGCTGACTGTTCGAGTGACCACTGGTTCTTGGATACTCCCAAAATCATAAAATGGGAGACCTAATCATGAGTAACAAACTTTGATTGTTAAGTAAGGAGAAAGTAAATGAATAACTACGAAAAAGTAGCATATTGGATCATTGAGATGGAGTGCGATGATCCGCAAAAAGAAATAGCTTGGTTACTTGCTATGCTAGATGAGGGGGATGGGAAAACAACACCAACATTCAAAGAAAACTATGCGGAGGTGCTGGAAAGAATGAGAATAGGTATGGTTGAACAATTGCCAGGATCATCTCAGCTGAAGGAGTTAGTTGTCAGCCCCACATCTCAAATCAATTATGAAAAAGTGGCGGATTGGATCCTTGAAGAGTGTGATAACCCCCAAGAAGAAGTATCATGGCTACTAGCAATGGTAGATGAGAGTAGAAAAACAAAGCCAACATTTATAGAAAACTATGAGGGCGCACTGGAAGAGATGGAATGGGAAGAATCGTTAGGGTTTAAATTGAATTGAAGAGGAAAAGCCACCATCCTAACTGTAATAGTCTTAGGTTGATTCAACTCTCTACCCCTTACCATGTACCTGTATTTAATAAAGGTGTCTTAGAACTCAATACAAGCCGATTTAGGAGGTATAATGAATATAACTAACGAGAAGACGTATACAATAAGTGAAATAAGTGAGGAGGATTATTTTCTGTTGCTCTCCTCTTTGAATGTACTACAACAGCAATGGGAACAGGTGAAACCATCTTTACCGACAGTTGGGTATGATAGACTGGTCAAATTCCTTGAACAACTACGATGTCACATCGACATAAGAAAGTTAAGGATATTAGACAATCAACACACTACAAAGGAAGGGTTCTTCAAGACCCTGGGGATAGAAAATGAAACCAAAACAAATAGTTGAACACTTTAAAAAAGAAGTGGATTGGTCTAATGAGGAGAGTATGATTATAAACTGGTGGGAACGATACATATGGACAGAAATGCCTGATGATGTCTGGGAACATGTCTGTCACTATATGAATGAGACTTATGATTGGAGTAACGTTACCGATGACATCTCACAATTAATAACGGAGAACATGAAATGATTATGGATAAAGGAGATAGAGTGTTTCGAAGGACTTACACTTCCATATATGATTTGGATAAAATCGAAGTTGGGCTATTGATTGAGGCAATTAATAGTCAAATTGAGATATATATGGTCAACGAGCGTCCTGTTGCTGCTGACAGGCTAAAAGAATTAAAGGTGGAAATAGAAGAGAGAGGAGGAACGGTATGACAAAACCAATCAATCTTAATGAGTAGATGTAAGGCATGTAATGCGAAACTGACAGAGACAGAGCTTTACTACAAGAATCCGAATACAGGACAACTAGAAGAGCTATGTTCTTCCTGTATAAATTCTCTTTATGAGTATGATATAGATGTGGAAGATAAAGAGGTCTTGCAGTTGATCGAAAAAAATGGTATAATATATATAGAGGAATAGAAAAATACTATTATAATAATAATATTATTATATAATAAAGGTGTTTTAATAAAGGTGTTCTAATGTTCAAAGAAGATTTAATAGTAGGAAAGGCGGGAGAGAGAGTGGCTTTGGATTATGTTCGTGTCTTCTTACCAGATGCAAAAATAGTGGATAGATACGAACCTAAAGGCGATATCTTCATCCCGCCTGATAAATGGATTGAGGTAAAAGTAGATTTAAGGAGCAATGAGACAGGGAAATTGGTGGTTGAGACACACTTTCGAGGGAGGAATAGTGGATTGAAAACCACTAAGAGTTATAGATGGATCTTCTACACTGGAACCCATCTAATTGTTACCTCACCACAACTAATCAAAGAGGTAATACAGAAGGGGAGATATGTACCAGCTCGATTACATTTTGAAGAGACAGATATAAATAGGCTGGGTTACTTCTTGAATAAAAAGGATATAGAGGAGACAGCTATTGCAATTCAACCACTTAATAAGGAGGGCTTATATGATATAAAGACAAAGACGTAATAAAAGTACTATTTATTAACAACTTAATTAGGAGAACTAATATGAAATTTTCACAAGAACATATGCAGATAGGCGGGATCGCTAAATGGGCGAAGGTAATTAAACCACAAGTGGATGACTTTAATCCAGAAGGACTGTGGTCTGTAGAACTTGAGGTTGATGAGGATACTCAAGAGGCACTCACATCAAATGGAGTACAGCCTAAGAAGGGTACAGAGAATTGCTTTGTCTTCAAGAGAAAGACTAAAAGTAGAAAGGGTTCTGACATTCCAGCACCCCTGGTATTTGATAGTCAAGGTGAGCCTTGGGATGGTGCTCTTATTGGTAATGGATCTACCATTAATATAGATGTAAGCTTCTACGCGCATCCAGCTACAGCCCAGTATGGTTTAGGCAAATGGTTGAATGCAGTTCAAGTAGTAGAGCATATCCCATATGAGGGGAAAGGATGGGATCACAACCCCTTTAAACCTATTGAAGCTGAAACAGACGTACCGTTTTAAATTTTGTGCATTGACATTATCGGGGTGGTGTAAAACCCACCCCATCTTTTTCAAGGGTGGATTATGAATGAGCATGAGAAAGGAGTATTTTTAAAGAGTAACTTGTTATGTCCCAGATGTGATCATCATAGTATGGCTCAATACACAGATGGTTTCTTCTGTTTTCATATAAACTGTAATGAGATAATTCCAGAAGAGGAGGTAGATATTAATAACTTAATTAGTAATAATAATAATAAAGGTGCAAAAAAAGTAGTCAGAATGGAGCCTAATAATGACCGCTTAATTTTCACCGCACTAACCAAGAGAAAGATTAAAAAGGACACTTGCGAGAAGTATGGTGTCACCGTTGACCCTAATAATGGTGATTACCACCTACCCTATTTCAGTAAGGAGGGGGAGGCTGTCGCTATAAAGATTAGAGGACAGGATAAAATCTTCAAGTGGGGGGGTACGCCAACTAAGGCAACCGCACTCTTTGGACAACAACTATTTGGTACTGGTAGATATATAACTATTACAGAGGGGGAGTTAGATGCCCTGGCTGCTTATGAAATGCTAGGTAGTAAATTCCCTGTCGTCTCTATTAGAGATGGTGCACCCTCTGCATTAAAAAGTATAAAGAGTAATCTTGATTTTCTGGATAACTTTGAACACATAGTTATATGCTTTGATAATGATGAGGCTGGACGGCTCGCCTCTAATAAAGTTGCAGAGATACTACCACCCAAGAAAGTTCGTATAGTGAGCCTAGCACTTAAAGATGCCAATGAGTATTTAATAAAGGGGGCGGGAAAAGATTTTATTGATAAGTGGTGGAGTGCTAAACCATATACACCAGAGGGTATAGTAGAAGGCTCCTCACTATGGGAGCTCATCACAGAAGAGGATACCACACCATGCGTACCCTACCCGTGGGAGGATTTAAATACTTTAACATATGGTATGAGACAAGGGGAGCTTATAACAATCTCTGCTGGTACTGGGTTGGGGAAGAGTAGCTTTATAAAGGAGCTAGTCTACCACCTCTTACAAGATACAGAGGATAACATAGGCTTACTATTCATGGAGCAGAATATAAAGAAGACAGGCTTAGATATGCTCTCATTAGAGGTTAACAGACCATTACACCTACCAGGAGTAGAGGTTGATGATGGCACTATGCGATCAGCATTTGATTCTACTCTAGGTACAGGTAGATTATTCTTATATGATAGCTGGGGATCAGCAGATATAAGCACTATTGTAAGTGTTATAAGAAATCTTGCAAATGGTTCTGATTGTAAGTGGATCTTCCTGGATCACATAAGTATTATCGTAAGTGATCAAAGGAATAATGATGAGCGTCGAGCATTAGATGAGATTATGACGAAGCTGGCAATGCTCACACAGGAGACAGGCGTGGGTTTAATACTTGTCTCCCATCTCCGCCGACCATCATCACAAGGACATGAGGATGGGGCTGTAACTAGCCTAGCACAACTGCGGGGTACTGCTGCAATTGGTCAATTATCTGATATGGTCATAGGTTTAGAGAGGAATGGACAGGCTGATGATATGGTGATACGGCATACCACCACTGTCAGAGTACTAAAGAACCGCTTTGCAGGATTAACAGGGGTAGGTTGCCAATTGTTTTATGATCTCAATACTGGTAGGTTAACTGAGGGGGAAATATAATGAATGTATTAAGTTTATTTGATGGGATGTCCTGTGGTCAAATAGCCTTAGATCAACTAGGTATTAAGGTAGATAACTATTATGCGAGTGAGATTGACAAGTACGCCATAAAAGTGACGCAAAAAAACTACCCGAATACTAAACAGATAGGTAGCGTTACGGAAGTAAAAGGAAAAGATTTACCAAAGATTGATTTGATAATTTGTGGCTCACCTTGCCAGGGGTTCTCATTTGCAGGTAAGCAACTCAACTTTAACGATCCACGTTCTGCCTTGTTCTTTCAGTTTGTTAGATTGCTAAGAGAGTGTAAGCCAAAGTATTTCTTACTTGAGAATGTAAGAATGAAAAAAGAATACCAAGAGATTATCAGTGAGCATTTAGGTGTTGAGCCTGTAATGATTAATTCAGCACTTGTCTCAGCACAGAATCGAGTGAGATTGTATTGGACAAATATAGCAAGCATTGAACAACCTAAAGACAAAGGCATTGTTCTAAAGAATATTCTTGAAGATGTTGTAAATGATGAGTATAACGCAGGACAACACTTGCTTGATGGTTATAAAGGTGGAGACCAGTTAAATCCTAATTACAAATCACAAGCAAACACCATTCATAGAGATAAAACAGCAACTTTGTGTGCTGGTACTCATGGATATTCAAATGGTTATGTTGAAAGACCATGCGAACTAAAAGAGTTTAACCAAGATTCAACGTGTCATCACGCAGCAACAGCAACAGACATTAAAGGCAACGAATTAATCAAGCGTGTATATGCTAAAACGGGAAAGTCACCCACCTTAAATGCTTGTACGGGAGGCAATAGAGAGCCAAAGGTTTTATGTGGTCGTATTGTTGGTAGAAAGATTAATCCCAATACAGGTAAGCGTGATGACTACAACCCAGACTTAAAAGCAGAGCAAAGATTAGAGCCTAGACTAGATAAAAAAAGTGGAACTTTAACAACAGTACAAAAAGATAATGTTGTTATTACTCATCCAACTTACCGCAAACTCACGCCTTTAGAGTGCGAAAGATTGCAGACAGTACCTGATAAATATACCGCAGGTGTGTCTAATACACAGCGGTATAAACTTTTAGGTAATGGCTTCACAGTAGATGTAATTAAACATATCTTACAAGAGATGATACAATGAACAACAAAAAGAGGATAAATGATGAGAGTAATATTTGACTTAGAGGCAGATGGATTAGAACCGACAAAGATATTTGTCCTCTGTGCTAAAACATTAGATAAAGGTTTAACACATCAATTCTTTGATGCGGATTCATGGAAGATTTGGGTTAAACAAACAGGGGTGACGGAGCTTATCGGACATAACATTATTAATTATGATCTTCCTGTCCTATCACGACTATGGGATTTTAATTGGGATGGAAAGGTAACAGATACATTAGTACTATCCCGACTGGCTAGTCCAGCTAGAGATGGAGGACACTCCCTTAAAAATTGGGGGGTTATATGTGACTTTAATAAAGGAGAACATGATGATTTTGAATCGCTTTCAAATGATATGGTACAGTATTGTATACGAGATGTGCTTCTTTCTGAGCGGGTTATTCAAAGGCTTAGGGGAGATATTTATGGGTTTAGCAAACAAAGCATACAGCTTGAGCATGATGTTGCAAAAATCATGGGAGAGCAGGAACGACGGGGATGGAAGATAGATGAGAAGAAGGCAATGCTCCTCTTATTTCAACTAACTGTAATTAAAGATGAACTGGAAGAGCAATTTCAAAAGATTTTCCCCCCACTAATTACAAAAGAGTATATACATGTTAAATATAAAAAGGATGGCTCATTATATAATGCTCATAAAAACTTAAAGAAGGATGGGCAAGGTTCTTATAGGGAGATAGAAGAGGTTTTTAACCCCGCCTCACGGCAGCAAATAGTTGAAAGACTGAAAATGCTAGGCTGGGAACCTACAGTACTAACAGAGAAGGGGAATGTTAAGATAGATGAGACAATATTAAAGACCATTGATATTCCAGAAGCTAAACTATTAATAGATTACTTTTTAATTGCTAAAAGAATTGTAATGATTAACGCCTGGGTAGATGCGGTACAAAAAGATGGGAGGGTACACGGTAAAGTAAATAGTTGTGGAGCTATCTCAGGAAGAATGACACACTTCTCGCCTAACATGGCACAAATACCAGCAAACTATTCTAAGTGGGGTACGGAGTGTAGGGAACTCTGGATAGCAGAGGAGGGGAATATTCTAGTAGGCTGTGATGCTAGTGGTTTAGAACTCCGCATGCTGGCACATTATATTAATGATAAGGATTTTACAAATGAGATACTTAATGGAGATATACACACCTATAATCAGCGACTTGCTGGAATTGATACACGAGACAAAGCTAAAACTTTCATCTATGCCTTCATCTACGGTGCAGGAGATGGAAAGCTGGGACAAATTATTAAAGGTACTAAATATGATGGAGCGAAACTTAGAGAACGATTTCTCCTTGCTCTACCTAAACTTGAAAAATTTGCAACATCAGTTAGATACGCTACCAGAAAAGGATATATTAAGGGATTGGATGGAAGAAAACTTTACCCTCGATCCCCGCACTCTTCATTAAATCTACTACTGCAAAACGCAGGTGCAATCATTATGAAGAGGGCATTGACTTATTTAAGCGGAAGTGATATAATCAAGGATCAGAAAGGTTACTTTGTAGGGAACATCCATGATGAGATCCAAATGGAGGTGGAGAAGGGGTATGAGGAACAGCTGGGGAGGGAGGCTATACAGGCTATTATTAAGGCTGGAGAAAACTATGACTTAAAAATCCCACTAGGAGGGGAGTATAGCATAGGTCACTCATGGAGTCAAACACATTAACACACCTAGCAACAAGGAGAATGTAATGGAAGTAACTACAGTAGCAAAAGATATATTATCTTATCTTGATCAAATAGGTAAGGGGGAGAAGGTGGAATATAACCCCGCAATAATAGATGAGTTTGGTAAGAAATGTGGTGAGGTAATAAAGCAAGCCTTGAATAGAGGCTTACAAGATGAGACTAAACTTCGCTTCAGTAATATAGGTCAACCCAAGAGAAAGCTATGGTACAGAATACATGGTCATAAAGGTGAGGCTTTACCTGGCTCCGTAATACTTAAATTCATGTATGGTCATCTGGTTGAGGAGCTTGCGCTGTTATTTGCAACCCTGTCTGGACATAAGGTTACAGATCAACAGAAGGAGGTCACACTAGATGATGATGTTAAAGGACATATGGATTGTAAGATAGATGGTGTAGTAGTAGATGTAAAGAGTGCTAGTCCTTACGGCTTTAAAAAGTTTAAAGATGGTACTCTTCATTATGATGATGCCTTTGGTTATATCCCCCAGTTAACTGCATATGAGACAGCAGAAGGTACAGAGGGTAGTGGATTCCTCGCTGTTGATAAAGTCTCTGGTAATATATGCTTTCATCAACCAGAAGATAAAGATAAACCAAATGCGTATGAGCTTCTAATGGAGGCGCAGGCTTTATATGATATGGAAGAGCCTCCAGAGAGATGCTACGAGACTAAGATAGATAAGCTAGGTAATGAGGAGTTGGAGGTAGGCTGTTCTTATTGTAATCATAAATTCGATTGCTGGAAAGATGCTAATAATGGTAGAGGCTTGAGAATATTCCAGTATAGTCGGAAGAGGGTGTACCTAACAGAAGTTAATAATCAACCTAAGGTACTGGAAGTATTTCATTTTGAACAAGGTTAAGGTTAAACCTCTAAGTGCGAATAGAACCTATCGGGGTACACGCTCCAAAACCTATGACTATAGGAAATATGAGAAGGAGCTGTTAGCGGCTCTACCTAATATTAAAGTAGCTAAGAGGGGGAACTTAAAGCTAGATTTAATAGTGCATTATAGTAATCCAAGAGCAGATATTGATAACTTCATTAAACCCTTTCTGGATATACTACAAAAGAAATATTCTTTTGATGATAACAGAGTATACTTGCTAACTGCAACTAAGGAGATCGTACCTAAAGGCGAGGAGGCTGTATCATTTAGTCTTAAAGCAATACGAAAAAAGAAAAAATGAGCTTAACTATAGAAGAATTAATTGAGATAGTGGGGGAGAGATATGATCCAGACCTACTGATAGAGGTGCTGCAAATAACCTCGGAGGAGATATTAGAGAGATTTAAAGATAAAGTTGAAGAAAACTACGATAAATTTGAAGAGACGGAGGATAATGATAATGACATATCAGGCGAAAATCATATGGGAGAAGCGTAATCTGGAAAAGCAACTCTTCCATGGGGTTTATAAACCTAAGAAGGAGATAAGCAGGAAGAAACAGATGAGGAGAATAACACCAATCAATACAGAGGATGCATGGCTAGACTACCAAGAGGAAAAGAATGAAAAAGGAATTTAAAAATAGCTTCGCAGAGAATATCTTTAAACAGAAGTATGCCCTACATCAAAACGAGAATTGGCATCAGCGTTGCTTGACCATTATTGATGATGTCTGTGGAACAAGAGAGGGTACACAGAGAGCATTGATGTCCGATGAGGATAGAGCAGAGCTAGTAAATATGATGACGGAGCAGAAGTTCCTACCGGGTGGGAGGTATATTTATTATGGTGGTAGGGAGGCAAAGTTCTATAACAACTGCTTCCTGCTCAGAGCAGAGGATGATAGTAGGGAGGAATGGGGTTCTCTTGCTCAGAGAGGGACGAATTGTCTAATGGTAGGTGGAGGTATAGGTGTGGATTACTCCCGGCTAAGACCAGAAGGGAGGAGCTTAAAGAGGACAGGAGGGATTGCATCAGGTCCAATCCCACTCATGCAGATTATGAATGAGATAGGTAGGAATGTTATGCAGGGTGGGAGCAGGAGATCCGCACTGTACGCCAGTTTAAATTGGAAACATGAGGATATTCCAGCCTTCCTGGCAGTTAAAGATTGGCATAATAAGAATGTAATAGATAAGTACACACTAAAAGATGTAAAGGCGGATAACTTTAACTTCCCCGCCCCACTTGATATGACCAATATCTCTGTTAATTATGATACGGAGTGGTTGGAGGGGGAGGATAGGTTAACAGAGACATTTTTACAGAATGTGACTCAAGCATTAGAGACAGGTGAGCCAGGGTTCTCATTTAATTTTAATGGGAAGGAGGATGAGACATTACGCAACGCCTGTACAGAGGTTACCAGTAAAGATGATAGTGATGTTTGTAATTTAGGGAGTGTGAATCTTGGAAATATTGAGAGTAAGGATGAATTCAGAGATGTGGTTACGCTTGCCACGAAGTTCCTTGTCTGCGGTACTATTCGAGCAGAGTTGCCATATGGGAAAGTGGCGGAGGTGCGAGAAAGGAATAGGCGATTGGGTTTGGGTCTTATGGGAGTCCACGAATGGCTCCTTAAACGAGGAGGAAGATATAATGTTACGGAGGAGTTACACGAATGGTTAAAGGTGTACAGAGATGAGAGTGAGAGAGCGGGTAAGGAGCATTGTGATCACCTGTTTATATCCCACCCTGTTGCTTTTCGCGCTATCGCTCCAACTGGTTCCATTGGCATTCTTGCTTGTACTACTACTGGTATTGAACCTCTATTTGGGGTAGCATACAAGAGGAGATACCTAACAGATGGTACTAGATGGAGATATGAGTATGTTGTGGATGCTGTTGCAGAGCATATGATACAGGAGTATGGGTTGAAACCACACCGTATAGAGAGCGCGTTAGATTTAGCCGAGGATTATGAGAGACGGATAAAGTTTCAGGCTGACATACAGGACTATGTTGATCAGGCTATAAGCAGTACGATTAACCTGCCTAAGTGGGGTACGGAGGGGAATAATAAGGAGTTAATACTCCCCTTTGCTAAGACATTAGCGAAGTACGCACCCCGATTAAGAGGGTTTACCTGCTACCCCGATGGGAGTAGAGGGGGTCAACCACTAACTAGCATACCCTATGAGGATGCTATTAAACATAAGGGGGTAATATTTGATGAGGTTGATATCTGTGACATCACCGGGGGAGGGGGAGGCTGTGGAGCTTAACTTTTTTGATGATGAACCTACACTGGTAGAGGTAATGTGGGAGGATGTAGAGACGTATGCGGGATGGAATCCAGAGGCGGGTGATGTAGAACCCCCAGTATTTACTACTGTTGGTTATCTGGTTAAAGATGAGGAGCATAAACTCATCATCTCAGATACTAAGGAGGGGTTAGGTAATGTTACCGTCTTCCCTAGTGGGGTTGTATTAGAGGTGGTAGAGCTTGAGAGGGTGGAGGAGG
>Ga0080013_1002078_pt1 | contig 24604 bp, 22 predicted proteins | sample ETNvirenome_6_85_FD_69236 | JGI IMG/M metagenome (GOLD analysis project Ga0080013, IMG submission 69236) | Marine viral communities from the Pacific Ocean - ETNP_6_85 (SPADES assembly) (version 2) | ecosystem: Environmental > Aquatic > Marine > Oceanic | place: Pacific Ocean | collected 2013-06-19
AAAGCTGGAGTTTCATCGTTAGTCGTAACGCGGCCATCGTCCATCTTGTGCTTCTTGTAATCTAATCTTATTCTATCTTGCACGTCAGGCATACCAGCAAATTGAATACCTGCTTTAAAGGTCTCAGATATTTCATCATAATACCATACATTTCTATGACCAAATGCCTCAATCCCCTCCTCAACGCCAGCGTCTGTGCAAAAATTCCAATTATCAGGGTCTGTCGCATCATCGGGGACTTGTCCAACACCAGTGCCACCACCGGGTGTGGCTGGATCAACCCATCCTCCGATTGCCCACGAACCATTCCTAAAAGGACTTTCCTGAGCTGGAACGTTCGCACCTTCTTCTGGAATATAATGCATATATAATCGTGTAAAGGTAGCACCGGCAACACCGGGCATTAGAGGATTAAATGCTGGCTGACCTCCTTTTAAGTCTAAACGTAAATCCCAGTTGTGGCCTGCTCCTCCAGCAAGTTTTGTTATAGTAAATATCCTCTGCTCGGCGACTTCCAGCTCATCATTACCATTCAAAATCATTTCTATATCAAGAGTAACATCTGGTCCAACAAGCTTCGCATCATCTACGAAATCCGCAAGAAAGAATCCCCATACTGGACAGGTGGTGCAAAATACTTTACCACCATTATCATATATACTACTTATACATGTTGATGGGTTAGCAGCAGCCACATCACCTGCTCGGAACGAGGCTACATTATTCATTTGACCATTATCAAAGTTTCTACCTAAATATCCATTATATATACTTCCAATAGGGTCACTGGTAATTTCATCCTCAAGGTCACCACCTTCTAAGTCGTTTAAAACATTCGCGGCGGCGCCACCAGCGTTAGGATCGTGAATGTCAGATACCCAAGATTGTCGCATAGTTATATCTCCTGCAACATTCTCAAAGGCTTCAATAGCGTTTGGTTCCCCAAAAAATGTATCAGTTTCTGAATGGAGTTGCGTCAGTCCTGTTCTCCAATTATTCCCGTGATGTCCTTCGGCAATCGTTCCATTCGTAACATCAGCCATATATGTGCATTGTTGATTATCTATCGCATATGTGGGACCTCCTGCGTGTAGCGGACCATAGGTTACGGTCCATCCTCCCTCTATTGTAGGATTAAATCTATGTTGTGGATAAGAGGAGGTATCAAAACTGGGTATAGTAGTGCTCTCATTTAAACAAGTAGCAAGGCTTTTAGCAAATTCAAACCCATCATAATAGGGTCCTGATGGAGCTTGAACTACATGTTGAGTCCAATTAGGGGCATTTCCCCAAGTCCAAACAAGGGTATCGTTTTCATCCTCGTAAATTCTAATTGCTGTTCCGAAGTGTAACCTTAAAGATACTAATTCCATTTGGTCTCCTTTCTTAATTTCAATAGGAACTTTAAAATCATTTCTTAAATTAGCTGGTGTTCGCTCAGTCATCTCGCGCTGAGCTGAAGTTTGTTGGTTTGTGCTTATATTTATGAAGGACATTTATATACTATACATATAATAAAAAAATAATTAAATTATATAAATGGAAACAAAAGAAATTCCTACTAACCTAAATAAAATCTATAAAACGGTAGAAATTAAGATAAAAGAACTAGAACGTCCTAAACTAAAAATGAAGGATATTTTTGTTGGTGTCAAGGGGACGACGAAGAAACAAAATAAGCGAAGCAATAATAAGCGAAGCAATAAAAAGCCACGTAGAAAATAAATAATGTATTATTATATAAGATGCAAGCATACAATAACGCTCTTTCGCAATATCAACAAGGTTCTGATGGACTTAAAAATTATATAAAAGGCAAAGGTGAAGACTTTCGGTCAAAAGCGCAAGCCAAAATTGCCGATGCTTTAGAAATAAGGTCGGAAGATAAGGAAGCTATGGAAAATACTCTTTCAACAGTAGCCTTCGCCGCTCCCATAGCATTCTCGGGAGGACAAAAACTGCTATCCAAAGCTAAAACCACCTTTACAGGATTAACCCAAAAAAATTCAGAGTCATCTACTCCTGCTGGAGCAGACGGAATTGATACAGGTGGTGCTACTGAAAAAACCAAGGATATAACAGGTGGTAAAAAAGAAGAAGGGGGCGAAGAAGATGAGAGCAAATCAGCAGGTGGGGGAACGAGGGCATCGCTCCCCGAAGAGGGAGGTGGAGGTGGAGGAACTATCGCATCGCTCCCCGAAGAGGGAGGTGGAGGATCTAGCGCGGCAAAGGCAGCAGATGATTTAGGTGTGGATTATGATGATATCACAGGCGACGACGAACCAGAGGAATCAGGTCAATTATTCGAGGTAGGAGAAGGACCACAGGCTCGGACTGGATATGATGTTAGCAGGGTGAATGATCAAGAATTACTGGACGATGAACCAGTAGATACAGGTTCTAGTTATATGGCGCCTGCACAAGGAGATCCCTATAGTGGTGATATTATAGGAGGTGAAGGTGCCCACACAAGTGCTGTGGATGACGCATTTGGACCAGACGTAGGTGGATTTGAGGACAAAGGTTTTTCAGGAAGTGGAGCTGCCTATGATCCTAGCAGGGGAGTTCCCCGAGGTGGAACACCAGATCCTGGCGAAGATGAAGTAGGAGAAAGCGTAGAAAAAGGCGCCGAAAAAGGCGCCGAAGAAGACGCAGAGGACATCGCCGAAGAAGATGACCCAGAAATTGGTGCTGGGGTCGCCGCCCTCCAAGTTGGCGAAGATCTTGCTGAGGGAAAGAATGTTTTATCCAGTCTCGGTAGTGCTGCGATGAGCTTAGGAGCAGCTGGTGCCGCCACAGCAGTTCTCGGGGCAGAAGTTGCAGTACCAGCTATGGCCGCCTATGCTGTAGGTGACTCACTTTATAATTTATTTACTGGGAAATATAAGGATCACGACGATGCTCCCACACAAGTAGAATATTCCACATCAGGAATTACTGATACATTTACTAAAGGTGGATTTGCAGCAGCGAGTATGGACGGGGTAACGACAACTGTTTCATCTAATAGCGCATTTTAAGGCACATTTAATTTTTTTAAAGAGTGAATTTTTTATATTTAGTTATAATATAAAATGTTCGCAGCAAACAATACAAATCAACAGTTTGTCCCAAACAAACAAATTATACTGAAGCCGGAACTTCAAGGAACGTATAGTCCTTTACAAAACAATCAAATTAAATTCAATATACCCAGTTACATTGGATACGTTGATCCTGCCCATATTAATCTTAATATGAGAATTACGATGGTGGGTAGAGGTAGTTTACATCCAGACGGTTCCGCTGGTATGTGGTCTTTAATCAGAGATTTAAGAATTCAATCGGGCGACGGTAGAACTCAACTTGAGGATATTAGTGATCTGAATGTGTTAACTGCCCAAATGTGGGGTTTTAATCAAAATGATTCAATCAACGCCAAAAGAGAACTACTTGAGGGCATGAGCATAAATGGTGCTAATGACGCGCAACTCTACTGGGAGCCGCCACCTGCCGCAGCTGGTCCAAGAACTACTAATGGCGCTGCTATTGAAGTCCAGTGCTCGGGACCTATTCCTATGAGTGGAACTATAGGAACGAATGCTACTTCAGTATTCCCATTAGCCGGAACTTCGGGATTAAGAATCCAAATGAATGTAGAAACCCTTACACGCTCGTGTGTCTTAGCCAATCGTGCTGGTGTATCATACGACCCACAGACTGCCGCGGCTGCTGGCGGAAGAGCTGGTGGAGTAATTAAAGAAACATCCTATCTTCTTTTTGGTGATAAAGCTGCCGCTGATGATGTCCCTACTGCTCCCGCGACCGCCTTCCACGTCGATATATGTAGAACCGCCGATAGGTTGGTGGCGTCGATGGCAGCTGGTGCGGGACTGCCTAAATTTGTAAAAAGATCCGTAATTGACGATGATAATGAATGTGGTATATGTATAGGGGATATGGTATATATATCCGAATTTGATGGAACCCACTGTCAATCTTTAGGACAAGTTACTGAAATATCAATCGATGCTACAGGAGCCGGTGGATTAGATAGATTTAGAATTACCTATATTCCTAATAGACCTGCTGGAGCCAATCCTTTGGGGCACCTTTACACAGGTTGCGACGGTGGCACCGCTAACGTAGGAGGACCAGTAGTATTCTTTGACCCCAGGGATAGAATTAAGTGGCCAGATGCTAATTCAACTGCGAATACTGGTCTTGATGTTCCAGAAGATTCAAGTGTTAGAATTACCGAAGTAGAATTATCTGTCCTTCAAGTAGATCCCCCTGCTGGCTACGTTGAAGCTATGATGAAACAGATTAACGGTGATGGATTACCTATTGATTACTGCACATCTACACTTTATAGACACAATTTACCTAACCCTATCGGTCTTCAATCCGCATTTATACCAGCTAATCAGCAAAGAGCCTATTCTCTTATTAGCGTTCCGTTGCTCCAGGAAAATCTCAACGATACTACAATATCTTCATTACGTGCCCAATACGAGGAACAACCACAACTAAATTATCAATGGGTATTTGACGGTGATACTACACCCGATAGACCGGTTGATATGGAGAAATATAACGCCAATAAGAATGCTATTCTTCACATAATGGAGTGTGAAAAAGCTATTGAAAATGCGAAAGTCCCCGTTCGTAATTTACAATCTATGTGCACAAGAATTATAATTGCCCGTGCCCTATCTCGCTACGGACAAGTCCATAGTCTTCAAGGAAAATCCACTATGTTAAGAATCGCCTATCCTAACGAAATAGGTGAAAGCACTCTTTTAGAAACATATTGTGTTCATCTCAATAGAATGATTATTACCGCCGGTGGTATTGAAGTCATAAGATAAGTTGAAAGAATTATCCAGTTAGCTAAATTTTTTTTATATTAATACATTATATAGATAAAATGTCAAACATTATCCAGACAGAAAAAGTATCCATCAACCCCCAGAATGCCCCGGGCAACGGAGTATATTCTTTTAAGAATGGTTATCCCATAGTTCAATTTCTTATTGCGCAATCCAGTAAATATCTTGTAGGAAAAAGTGTCCGTCTTACAGGTAAGATTAAGATTTTAGATGCCGCCGATGCCCAAGTTAGAAATAATGACGGAGTAGGCGGAGCCAACGCCGGTGGTGGCGTAAATGCTACTATTAACGAAACTATAGGAGTAGCCTCATGCATCCAACAAGTAACTCTTTCAACTTTAGACCATCAGACTTTAGAACATATTCGCCAGATGCCTCGCTTACTTTCCTCGATTGTTTCCTCCACGCATTCGTCTCCTGATCTTAATAATGGAACTCCTATAGGAAATTTAACTGCATCCCGCTCTATTGTAGAAGCATGTAGTTTAAATACTACTAGAGATTTCAGCATTCCTATTCGCTGTGGTTTATTAACAGGAGCTGGTCTTATACCAATAGGACAAAACGGCACTCAAGGTATGATAGTTCAGCTCGAGTTATCTCCCGATAACACCGTATTACAACCAGTAAAAACAGTCGCCGCCCCGCTTACTGCTCCATACACATCTACTACTATTGCGGGTGTATCAGGTGGTAACGCAGATATCTCACAATACCACTATCAGCTTTCCGATTTACAATTAGACTATGATTTACTTGTCCCAGATGACGAAGGTGTAAATGCTATGGAAACTGCTAGTAATGGACAGCTCACATACAATGCATACAGTTCATTATATAGTGTAGTTAATGCTTCTGACCAGCAAGTTGTATTGAACCTTGGCGCATCAAAGGTTCAATCGGTATTCCATAATCTTGTTCCAACACCTTGGGTAAATAATTCAGCCGAGCCATCAAACTCATTATTTAAATTTGCTAATGGAGCCCTCTATAATAATAGCGTCGCACTTAACGAGGTCGCCTTTGCTAAAGGTGGAATTTTATTCCCGCTTGAAGAACGTGTAGACGTTGAGCCGAAATTAGGAGAAGTCCCAGCATCCCCTCAGCAGCCAGCTGCCGTAGGTTCCTCGCTTGATGCGAAAGTAATAGAACAATATCTTAACAGCGTAAAACCTATTAATACATTAACTTCCACTTCCATTTCGTTGATGAGTGAAAAAAATAAATCCACAAGAGTTACTTTCGCCGCCTCCGATTATAGATCCAGCATGGACGAATATGGTGTATTAGACTATAATGTTATTTACGGTGAAGACCGGTGGCCAACAACGGCTACCGACCCTAACAATCATCTTTTCGGTATAGGAATAAGACAAGACCAGTTCAAAGTCGGAGTCGATTATAGCCGAACTCCTTATTCCGTAAGAATACAATCAGGTCTCGACGGTAATTCTCCATTATCATTATTCTCATACGTTCTCGCCACTAATACACTCACCTACTCGCCCCAGGGCATCCGCGTGAGTTCTTAAGCGCAGCTAACTTTGTTAAGCGGGAGTTTTTAAATTTAATTATAATTTTTTTATATATTTATAGTATATAAAGTAATGTCATTACCAGCTATATTACGCACGAAACCACAAGCAACCATCGACACGATGCAAGTCCACACGAGCATCCTAGAGCCAATAATTAATAACCAGAACATATGTAGATTTACACTTGAGAAAAAAGGTATTTTAGATATTAACTCCTGTGTCCAAATATCTAGGGTATATGAGCGCGCCGGTGGCGTTGCTTTTGGCGGAGATGTATTCTGCCCAGTTAAGCCAGGTGCACACTCTTGGATAGAGAGTGCGACTTTAAGAGTCGGAGCTACAGCCGTCGCAACAACAGACAAATATGGTCACTACGCCACAATTAAAAGATTATTTAAATCAGCCGAAGAACGTATAAGAAAAGATTCTATTCGTGTAGGTAGCACTACCGATGGATACGAACCATCAAATTTAGCAAATGGACAAGTTCAACCTATGAATTTACTTTGGGGGAGAGGCGAAGATGGACAGCCGCGCACCAACGGAATCATACATGAGGAGCTTAGATTAACAGACGCGACAGATGGTGAAAAGGAGGCTGTAGTCTTTGCTATTAAATTAAGTGAGTTATTCCCTATGATGAGAAATGTCCAATTACCTCTTTATTTAATGGCTGAACCTGTTTCTATAGAAATAAGATGGTCTGCCGATACTAAAACTCATTCATTTGTTACATCAGACGACGCTGCACATCAACCTACACACGCTCCTGTCGCCACCACTCAAATCCAATTTTTAGCTGATTACCTTACCTATGATGACACTAAGATGGGTGACCTGGCGCAGACCGCTGCGTCGGAACAAGGTCTCACGATGCCTTACAACGATATTATATTAACCACAGCTACTGTTCCCAGTGCTGGCGCTGCTGTAGCTCAAGGCACGACTGCTATATCGCAAAGAGTGAATCGTGAAATCGGTCTTGCTGGACGTGTAGTCCAAAATATTATATGGGCAGATGTTCCTAACGACCCCGCCCACTGGTCACTTTTACCAGGAACCGACGCCTCGGTCTGGACACAACTTAACGGCGTATATGTAGGGAGAGATATGTGTGCTGGTAGTGAGTTTAACTTAAGAATAAATGACCGCGAATTCTTTAATAGACCAGTTTCTAATGTATCACAAAAAGCCTACTATCTTTCACAAACTGAAGGAGTAGATCTTCAAGTTCCTACGGTCGAATATTCAATGGACCAGTGCACCAACGACGCCGGTGAATGGACAGCAGCTCTACGCGCATTTGCCGCTGGCGCTGTTGGAACCGCTACACCTCTCGGTGTCCAAAGTATGGAGGGACTCGCAATTATTGATAATCGTATTACTGGATTACAACACTATGAAGGCGTATCACTCACATCTAATCCATTAACGGGCACTGGAACCGCTATCGGACAAAAACCTATAATGCTTAACAGAACGCTTAGACGTGGATTCTGCGATGCTCCTCAGCAAACACTTGAAACCTACATTTGGGCTCAAGTTGAGCGCCTCTTTGTATTACAAGGTGGTGTAGTATCACTTACTGAATAAACAAAGTATTGCCTATGGCATAAGTAATTTATTATAATAAAAACCTCTTATTATAATAAATGTCCAATAACAAATTAGACATACTTGAAGTCATCCCTGACCCTGACCGTATGAAAATGGCAATAGAAAAGGAACTTCATCCACATCTCCCCGATATTAGCACCGGTGCTTTAGGACTAATGGTAGCACCAGTAAAATCAGGCAAATCTACAATCATTACCAACTTACTGGCTAACGAAGCATTCTATAAAAACTGCTTTGATCAAGTTCATATCTTTTCAAATACCATTATGAACGATTCTACTAGTAGATTCTTAAAGGAATTATTCCCAGGAACCGTGCATGGTGAATATACTGATAAAGCCATAAGGTCTATCATCGCACAACAAGAAAGTTTTACTGATAAAAAAGATAGACCATTTATAGCAGTAATACTGGATGATTTTGTAGGGATTCCACGTAGTTCATATGTATATCAGCTGGCCAGTAGATACAGACACTACGGTATAGGATTACTGCTGTTTTCTTCGCAAGTCTTCAAGGAAGTCCACCCACTAGTAAGGACCAATATGACGTTTGCTATACTGGGCAAAAATTCCAATAGGCGAGAAAAAGAGAAGATTTGTGAGGAACTGGGAAATAGTTTCGGGGCCGATGACAAGAATTTCCATAGATTATGCAAGCACGTGTGGAAAGAACCTTACCACTTTGTGTATATCAATTATTGTGAGAATCCACCAGATTTATACGACTGTTTTACCGAAAAGATCTGGGAAGGCGGGAGATTGCTAAAACCCATCAAAGGCGTAGTTAATTTAGAAAGTGATTCAGATGAAGAAGAAAAATTTGATGAAAATAAAGAATAAAATTTATAATTAAAAATGCCGTATAAAGATCCAGCAAAACAAAAAGCCTATGATAAAGCCAGATATGAAGCTAATAAAGAACATATTAAAGCCTATCGTGAAAAAAATAAAGAAAAAATTAAAGCCAAGAATAAAGCCTGGCGTGAAGCTCATAAAGAAGAAATTAAAACGTATAATAAATCCTATTTCCAAACTCCTACTGGTATAAAATACAATAGAATAAATCACTGGAAAAACGTAGGCATAATACATCCAGACTACGATGCACTTTATGACGAGTTTATTCAAGTTACCCACTGTGAAGATTGTAATGTAGAATTTGAAGAATACAAATTAGGCGAACCCCGAGCAAAAGCCCGTTGCCTCGACCACGATCACGAAACTGGTGAGCCTCGTGGTATCGTATGTGTCCCTTGTAATTTCAAACGGGGTTAAATAATAATGTAACTAAATATATATGACTACAAAGGACTGGATGAGTGGGGCGGTAAAGCGCCCTGGTGCATTTTCAGCCAAAGCAAAGAGAGCCGGTAAGTCTACTGGAGCCTATGCGAATGACGTCGTTAATCGTTTGAAAGGAAAGACTAAAACCGAAGCCCAACGTCGGCTATTAAGACAAGCAGTCCTCGCCAAAACATTTTCTAAATTACGCCCAAAGAAAAAGAAATAATATGTCCCTATATTGTATATATGAGCACTTTAAGCCTCCCACCGATACCACAGGCAGAACCTGCTGTTGAAAACAAGAAGGAACTACCAGTAATTAAGGAAGTTGTGGAAGAACCACTAACACAAGACAAAATGTTCAAACAAAAAGCAGAACCAGTGCAAGTTAATGTAGAACCTGTCGAACCACCTAAAAAACCTAAACGCAAAATGAGTGAAAAACAGTTGGCGAATTTAGCTAATATGCGTCAGAAACGTATGGACAAGGCTGCTGCTAAAAAGAAAGAAAAAGCTGCGAAAATTCCCGAAGCAGCAGTTCCAGTAGTTAAGAAACAATCCAATACAATAAGCGACGTTCCTCCAGTTCCGAAAATGGAAAAGAATGGAGATGGCTTTTACAACTTTGTCAATTATATGGAGAAATATAAATCATTAAAAAAGACCTGGCGCGAGCGAGAGGCAGAAAAAGCAAGAGCACGAGCTCCAGCGCCAGCTCCTGTTGCTTCAAAACCACCTCCTGCTCCACCTAAGCCCAAAGTTGATATTAAAAAGGCTGGACCTAATCATAGGCAAGTTATCGCAAAAAAAAAGACAATTCCCAGTGTTTTATCTACTGGTAATAAGCCTGGTTTATATGATTCGTATTTTTGAATTAAAATAATTGTATATATATATAAATGCGACAGACAAGACAACAACGTGCTTTACAACAAAAAAAATGGTATCTGGCTAACCTTGATCGGGTCAACGAATTAAAAAAGAAATATAACAAAACGCCTCTTGGTAAAAAAATTAAGAAAATATCCCGATGGAAAGAATTAGGTATAGTATACGATGACTGGGATGAGCTCTATGATAATTATATGTGTTCCACGAATTGCTTTGAATGTAATATAGAGTTTGATGAATGGGTAATCGGGGGTTCTAATGTTCATGCTCGTGTTTTAGATCACGATCACGACACTGGTTCACCACGTGCCTTTTTATGTAACAATTGTAATAAAGACGAGCGCTTTCGTGTGAAGACTGAGCAGTCGTTAGACTAAGTTCGCCTCATATTTAGCCTCTTTCTTATTTTCCTCTTCTATTTCTTTTTTCGTAGGAGGTTTCGGCGGTTCCAACTGTAAAGGAGGTCGTACTGGTTTTGTTACTTTAAATAAAATACTACAATTTCTATCTACACGGGCTAATTGTCCATTGGGCAATCGTAGCTCAACTTCAAAATTATTTAATATATGTGTTTTGTCTATGGTATAGACAAAATCCGCATCAAAACTATAGAAAAAGTCAGCACTAGCATAATTTCTATTTAAATATCCGACAGCTGGAATCGGAATCATCTTATTACTACCACTAATGAAATTACTTTGTTGTTCAATAATATTTGAATGAATGACCATATAACTAAAGTTATATTTCCTGGGTAAATCAGCAGCTATTAACGCATCACTATCAACAATTACATTCTGTTCTACAGCATTACTATTTCCACCTAAACTAAACATTTGTAGCTGTGCCGCTGGAGGTAAATCCTTTAACCAACAAGTAGAATTATTGCCTCTTGTTTGGTCAATCCAACACGAGGTAAGAACCGCATTCATAGCTGGAGTTGCAGGGAATATATCACCTACTGTATCATAGCCTAACCAATTATTTGTTACTGCTGCGAAGGCCACCGAAGAGGTTATATATCCATTAGTTGTAAAAGGATATACCATATTGTCTTGTTTAGGTAAAATCAGTGCATTATCCGTTCCCAGAAATTCATTATAATTACTTCTATTAAAATCATTACTCGGTTTCCCATAGAACGGTAATAATTGTTCCGCGGCGAAGCCCATTTTTGAAAAAAGTGTTTCTCGGAATATCTGTGGTTGCCAAGCGGATAGCGCAAGACCATACGTCTCGGGATTCTTGTTAAACTTATGCAGGTCCGTTCGTCTTTGTGGAACATATAAATTAATTATTCCGATACCAGATTGTGCCGAAATTATCCTATTCGGACCACTAGCCTGATATAATTCACCATAAGGAATAACTGGACAGTTATCCGCGCCAGCTACTCCGTCAATCCATTCGCACCCTACTCCTCCGCCAGCAGGATTCAGATGACCACCCCAGTTGATTAGCTGCTGAAAGGGTCCAGGGGGAGCCGCCCCTCCAGTCCAAGCCGAAATATCAGGTCTAAAACCTAATTGCCACTGATTAGTCGTCGGGTAGGGCAATAGTCCAGGAGGCGGAGGATGGGTGCCGGGGGGTCTAAGAGTAAGTGCACCAGCCATCGTTAAACTACTGATATATGATGATTTACTATTCATAATCATGACTTTATCCGAAGCCTCGGCATTTGAGGAATTCGTAGGCTCCTGCCAGCTCCCGTTCCCGACATACGCCGGTGTGTGGAGATCTGAAATTTCAAATCTACCTGTTTGCGCATCAAACGCAATTTGAGGATCTACTGCTCCAACGTGAATATATGGATAATAATCATAAATATTATAATATAAACCCACACCGTATTGAGCCCCTTTATTATACGCGGTGTTCGTCGCTGATAGAGCATCAGTTATGGTATTATATGGTTTTGGATTTACTCGTTGGGTAGTGACAGCCTGTGCATATTGTCCATCTGAAAACGCAGGACTATAACCTAAATATTCACCAATTTGTGGCTGTATAATGTGTCTTTCACGATATGGACGAACAGGTATATTATTCACCCTACTAGGTCTTCTAACAACAAAAGCTATCCAGGGAATTTTACTTATTTGTTTTGGAAAATTATCGTCTTGACAATTATTATCACCATATCCTGGAGGACTAGCTAATTCACCGTGTGTCCCTCCTTTATTTGAACGTTCTGGATAATATTTATTTGTGTCAGGGTAAGTCGTATTCACAGCTCCAAGACCTACGGCCTGCATAGTAAGCATATCCTCATAATTGTTTAGTCCTCTGTAAAATACCGCACATAATCCTACCCCTTCATCAACACCAGCAGCATTACCGTCTTTAGGCAAAAAATCAGCTGGAATTCCTCCTTTTTTGAAATATTTAGTCCCGTGATATGTCTGTCCATCGCTATCGGTCATTCCAAACAAGGAATCTTCTGGTAGCGTTTGATCAAACAGCGGACTATCGGGGTCCATACTTTCATCCCAGCACGTATGCACCCAAGTTTTATTGAATTCATATCCCTGGCGCTGATTTGCTAAATATCTTTGCTTCAGACCCATTAGATGTCCCCCCTCTGTTTTAGGTCTATTCGAGTTTAATACCGAATCTTGTGGTGAAACAAAATAGTTCTTATAACTGTTCCAGTAGCCTCCATCATTCGTGTTCATGAATCTATTGTTCCACTGGACGTTCGGGGGTGGAGCGCCTGGTTCTCCGCTGCCGTAGGCTGCAGTTACATTATAAGTTGTTGGTACATTCCACTTATTCGTCAAATCATCTAATCTACTTTCTCCTTCAGGACCATTTACATTTATTGTCGCTTCATCGTCAGTAATACCTATATCAAGTTTGGAAACCCAGGATTTAAAAAAATCTTTTGAAGCCGACGAATCGTCCATAGTTCCTTTGCTACCCGCATCAACCTGCTTACTCCTATATAGAGAATACTTGATTTTAGCAATAGCTTGTGGTGTAGCGACTATATTTGTTACAATCAGGGTAAAATCCTTTCCAGGTTGGCACCCATTAACACCTATGTCCCATACAGGAGCTTTTACATATCTGTCCTGATTTCCATGTAGTTTAGCTCCATCATTCCCTATATCAAATGACGCCCACTGTCCATTAGTAGGAGCATCAACATAATTCCAAAGTTTTCTATTGGGATTCGGTTCGAGAGTGTCGCTGTATATTTGAACGTGACCGGTGCTCTCGTCAAATATATTGGCATAATTATCGGTCATCACAATCTTTTTTCCAAAGACACCTTTCCAGTATGCAGGATCTGATGATAATGGAACGGGGACTTGATATTCACCAGCATTCCAGGTTACCGTTTGACCCTGTGATAAAAAAACGTAGTTTTCATCGTCCCAAACTGGCTCCGTCTTTCCGTCGCCCACACCCGCCATTACATTTTCCCAGGAGGGAATACCGACGGGCACGGTCACCGTTCCTCCATGTCTTCTAGTTGCAAAAAAATCAACTGGGAATGATTCACAAAACGCGAACCTATTCATATTTAGCATCGCCTGATACCTGTCCATATCACCTATCAGTAAATTTTGGTAAAATATTTCACTTCCCTTCCCAGCTTGATAATGCTGTCCCCAGGCACCGTCAGCAACGGCATCCACGTTGGTCTGCCAGGTCCAATGTTTATTATTAGGAATATTGGCTCCAAAATTTTCATATACTCCTGGCGCAGTTTCTACTGACCATTCTGCTCTACCACTATTTCTATCAGTAAGATTATTATCGTCATTAAATGAAAATATCTTTTCTAAAAGACGACCACCTGCTGTTCTAATGGTTCTATATGTTTTATCCGTTACATCTGCTACCAGTTCTTTTTTTAATGTAACAATTGGACCACCGTTGCCTAGATTGCCTTGACGACAATCAGACCACCATTTTAAATATCCAGCTTTAATATAGGATTCTGATACTGGGTCACCCACAGGTCGCCAAGTGCCGTCTTGTGAATACCATATAGAGTCGTGTTGATATACATATGGTTTTACATTCACTTGATCCCAGTTATCGGCATTTCCATCACGTTGATGAAAAGCTGTAGTCAAGTGATTTCCTAATGCAGCTGGTGTGTAAAACCCTTCATCAGCTTTTAATTCAACAGCATCTGTCATAAAATCATCCTTATAGCATCTATTGGTTTTCGTAGTGTCTTTTACTGTTCCCCATGGTCCTAAATGATTATCTTTAGCAATATATAAGCGATTATTGTTGGGATAAGCTATGGGATATGGACCGTTTGATATTGGAACCTTTATATTTGTCCCACAGTAGCTCAATCCTGTCCGTCGTTGGTATTGGTCTGTATCCTCCTTTGGTGGTAACCAACGGAGAGCCGCGGCTGTCGCGCCCGCTGGTGCCGTGCCGCCATCGACCCTAATAGGGTCCCAAAATGAACCTATGAAGCTCTTGCCGCCTGCCCCATAACTGTATTTGCACTGTTTTTCCATAACACCTTCGATAGCCAGAAATGGGTAAGAATTAGCAAAATTCAGCCACGGTTCGAGAGTCGGCTCGGGGAATGGTGTGCCATCTGGATTTTCTTCTTGTTGAGTTTGGTTTTGCTCTCCTATCCAACTTCCGAATTCTGGCTCCATCCAACAGGTTGGATTTGTTATTTTATGAGTTGCTAATGGTAAAGGCATATTATATTGGTGTCTGTTTGTAACATAGTAGGCATATTCCACTGATGCTTTATTATCATAAATGGGATTTTCATATTGACTTACCCTATCGGCACTAAATTCAATAGTCTGTGACGGGTCGCCGCGCAAATTAATTTGGACACTACTAACACTTAATTGGTCACCCTCTTCAAGTTTCACTCCATAGTTTAAATTGGTTTGCCAACTTGAATTACGCTCAGATAGATTATCATCTGAAATTTTAGCATTTTTCTGATTACGGTCGCTTAATAATTTCCCCGATGAATTATTAGATTCAATTATGAGTGTTTTATTCATATTTATATATAGGTATATATTAAAATGGATAATAATAATGAAAATTGTCCTGTAATAGACATTATGGGCTGTGTAGATGCACATAAAGAAAAGTTAGGTGATGGTGTCTATATGCAGTTGTGTAATATTATTCTGCGAATTAAGAAGCACCATGAGTTACTTACAAAGGATGTTCGCCGATTAAAAAAAAAAATGTTTCAAAGCAAATTAATTTCAGATTGCGTCATAGATTATATTACAGACCGAGAATATGACTCGGACGATGAAGATATATTTCTACATTTCGCCCATCAGCCATAATAATTTTGTAGAGATATATATATGTCAACAAAAGAAGAAGTTATTAACATGGAACCACTGATATTAAGAGCTCGGGATGAATTCATGCAGCGTCATTCTCTGGGTCAGATTGAACAGAAAGCACCAGTGGATTTACATAAGCTACAAATGCTCGCAATCAAGTATCATAATGACTGTAAGCTATACAAAGATAAGCCCGATTGTATTAAGATTATCGAGGATAATACGATTCTCGGCATAGTAGACCTTCTACGCGATACACAGCTCGTTGATATGTTCAACACCGATGTGTGCTGCAAAACGAAGTAGGCTGCGCAAATAAAAATTTGATGCAAAATATTTAAAGATAGTATGATATTACCGATTACATGACTTCACTCCACGAGAAAGAATTACTGGCGCAGTATCGCGCCGAATGCGAAAGCCTTACCAAGCGACTTATAGAAGCTCGGGGAATAGCTACCACGATGATGGAAGAGAATACCAAACTGATGAATGAGATGACGGCGTTAATGGGCGAGAATACTAGATTGGCGGCTCTCGGACACGAGGGAATTAAATTTGTGCATGAACCTGTTAAAGATGGACTCATTCGTATCGATCAGATGAATCTAGGCTGGCTTAAAAATATGGCGATGCACCGGATATGGGGACATCACGCTGGGACAACTATAAAAAAGGGATTTAACACTACTCATAAAGACGGAACACTCCGAGTCACAGATGAACTGCTTGAACCTATCGCTATAAACTTGGCGGCTCAGATCGAAGATGCTTCCGGTATGGGTCAAGAGATCGGCCGTGATCGCCAGGTAATAAACGACGCGATTGAAGAAGTAGTGAATTTATTTAAAGACGAGAATCAAGGAATGGATGTGAGTGCATTCTTCGCACGCCGCTGTGAGCGAGAAGGGTAATCGGTGTATGTGTTAGGCTTGGAGAGACATTTTCAGAGAACCAAAGACAAAAAGACAAAAAAGACAAAAAAGACAAAAAAACACGGATTTTTGTCTTTTTGACATTTACTCTATTTTTCTCTTCTTCTTATTTCTCTTTTTCTAATTTCTTATTTTGAGTAAATTATTTTAAGACAAATATTTGTCTCAAGGAGTAATAAAGAAGAAGAGTAATAGAAATAAGGAGAAATAGTGCTAAAAAACGCTGAGACAAAAAAAAACAGCCAAAAAAATATTTGTCTTATGAGACAAATATTTGTCTTACAGAATTTCCAGAGAAATACCAGAGAATAATTATAAACTCTGGAAAGAATATTTAGAATTTATCCAGTCTTTAACTTCCTGTATATTAAATTTAACTCCCCTTACTTGTCGTGACGATCCGGATACAGTATATCTAAATTTATCAATAGTCACGCCGTTGACCTTTTTGAGCTTGATTAAAACATATTTATTAATTATTTTTGCAACAGCATCGCTGTTTTTGTAGTTTTGAATCCAGTTTCTATAATCGCGCCAAAAATCCTTCATACATGTAACAATTCTGATATTACTATCCATTCCGTCACATTCGCCGAACCTATTAAAGTCATCTTCACATAATTCTTTTAGATACCATACATAATCAGGTATATCAAAGTTCTTACTTTCCTGGGTAGCGACTGTTTGAAGCCTATCATTATAAGGTGTCCAATCGGCGGGTATATCAATCTGATTTAGCCAAGTAAAAAGCTTATTAATTTCTGTTTCATTATATAATAAGTCCCACTTCGGTTTAAAAAATGCTTCTTTCTCATCATCGCTTATATTTGTCCAACTTTTAGCACTATGAGTTACGAAACGTCTGTCGTTTTGCTGTAATGGGAATTTATTATTCGTAAATATAAATAAAGCTCCTACATCTTTAACGGTATATGTGTCTTTATTCTTCCTATTCACTATTACTTCATTAGATGTAACATAATGTTTAATTTTATCCATTAATTCTTTCATTTCGCTCGTAACACTTTCATTTAAAATAATTAATTTTTTACCTTCTGCATCTTTATTAAAGTTATCACCGCCTCGCATACCATTAAATACACTATTCGGGTTATCCGTAATAGTCATAGTATGCTTACCCATTACTGCTTCCAGAATTAAACCGAATAAGTCTTTTCCGCTACCAGGATCACTTTCAAAGGCAATACCTACTTGCGGTAATACTTCGGGACGCTGTATTAAGAATCCTATGTATTGAATTGTCCAGTCGGTATATTTATTCCGTATAGCTTTATCATCGTGCCAGCATAGTGAATTATACAATAAATCATAAAATTCATGAGGAAAGTATTTGTCTTCTAGTTCTACTATTTCGCCTTTAAATCCCTTCCAAAGGTTATATTCGTCTTCCGGTGTAGGATCTATAGTTCCCTTTTGATAAGGATTCATACAAAAGTTATTATAACTCCTTCGCTGTTCGTCCTGAAGCCACTTATTTACATTAACTAAATCAGGCTCATTTACGTCTTTAAAATCCGTTTTTTTATAGGTAACCGTTTCATTTTTAATAATATTACAATATTGTAGGGGGTTACATACAACAAAGTGACTCCGTTCAAATCCGATGGCCCAAGTAAGATAATCGGTTAATTCAACATCTTGCCAGCCGGGAACTTCGTATGTATTAGGTTTTTCAATCCAGGTATAATCAGTAGTCTTATTGAGATCGGCTAATAATACCTTCATATCTACTTCTTTACTAATCTGAAATCCGTCGTGCATAGACACTTCTATTAAATTAATATATTTGTGAATAATAGGTAGTATAATCTCACATTCCAAATGCTGTAGGTATTGAGAACATACGCTACTAATGGTATTTTTATTAACTTTTGCCTTAGGACTCGGTTTAAAATTAAGAGCTTTTAATGCTGGCGTTTTTATGAGTCGAGAGAATATATATTCTTTTTCTTTATGTAGCTGCGCAAGAGCATCATTATAAGTAGTATAATTATCCTGGTATAACAACGTTAGTAAATCTATTTTATCAACATTATTATCGGACATAAATTTATCAGGATTATGTAAAAACTTGACTATTCGTCCACAATCAATATCATATTCATTACATAATTGAACTATGATATTCCAGTGACATTTTGATATATCCACGTCGTATGTGTAATCACCGCTTAAGAATTTACGTAATTTATTTTGGCATTTTTGTAAACCGAACCCTACAACATATAATCTTTTATTACCCGAACGCCGATACGTTTTTTCCATTGCAACATATTTATCGTCTTGTAATCCCTCTTTCCTGACGTATAGAAGTATATTTTGTAGCCATTCTCGTGAACTCTTAATATACTTAGCCATATCCCATTTTTCACCGGCTTCGTCAAGTTCTTCGGGATCCCACCAAAGACTGATATAGTCATCGTCCTCTAAACTAACGAGCATTTTCACCTGATGTATAGGTATTCTCTCGGTTAATTTTAAAGTATTTTTATCACTACTTAAAGGTTTGCCTATAGTAAGAGATAGATTAATAGGTTGGTCGCCCACTATCTCATTATTTGATTTATTATCTTTTATAAGAATTTTTTCCATTTTTATAAAATATACTGTTATTTTGTTTTTAATATCAAATTTTTATTAAATTGATTAATTAATTAATTTTTATCTAAAAATAATTTCTCTCATTATATTGATTATACACGGCATATATAATTTATTAATGTAGTCATGCTACATCCCGAGAGACAGATAGTCCCATGCTGTGAATGACGCGCTAAGTTGCATTTCCTAATCCCATTTTATATAATTAAATAATGTTTATTCAATAATATAAGCTAAATAAAACATTTCCAAAAGAGCGAGAGATTCTTCAGACTGGCCGGTGTGATACTTATATATGGTCTTAGATATGGTATAGCGTTCGCTGAGTAGGCGAATGACTAAACTATTCAGAACATCTGAATAGTATTCCATAAATATTATTATAAATAATTATAGGTTACTATATATATGAGTATAGATGAGCCTGTCGAAGTTATATTACTGGATAAACGAAGTATGGTTTCCCCTAAACCTGATAGCACAGAATGTAGTATTGGCGATTATATTAATTCCATTGATAATTATACAATATACGATAGAGATTGCGATATATACGACGCAACAACTGACAAACTCCTGGCGAAATTTAGGAAGCGAGCAATCATCGGTGCCGAGGCCGAAGAAGCGCAAAGAGCATTTGGATTAAATATTAAGAGTTTAGCGAATAGAAAAAAAGAGTCTCGGGGAGCTGCGGCGGGCACAATTGACCGAGCCAAATTAAGACAAAGTGTAAAAGGATTATTTAATACTAAAAAATATAGAACAAACTTTTATAAAGGCGATGGAACAGCATCGGGAACAAGTATATGTAATTACGCCAAAAGTAATGTAGTAGGATATATTGATACCCCGGCGCGCGTCGGATATAAAGAGAAAGTAAATCTCGCCGCCTACTGTAGAGATTACCCTGAAAAATATAAAAAATGTATTCCATTAATTGTCGATTTATGTAGAGTTTTTAACCAGGTCGATGAGGAACTATATGAAAAACAATATAATTTATTAGAAGAGCAATATAGAATCAAAGGGACACCATTTAGCACAGTTACTGTAAATTATTCCTGGCAGACGGCTATCCATTTAGATGCGAATAATGGAAAAGACTGCCTGGCGTGCATAACGGTTATTAAAGATCCAGTTAATGAAAATAATTATACTGGGGGAGAACTACTATTTCCTGAATACCATATTGGATTTAATGTCGGTGTCGGAGATGTATTAATAGCGGATACGGTGAATAACTATCACGGTAATTCACCGATAAACCCGACCAATACTGAAATTCACGGCGACTGGCCCAATATAGATTTGCATAATAACTGGTATCTCAACCGAATCTCCATAGTTGCTTATATAAAGAAGAGTTGCATACGAAATTGAAGGGTAGTATTAGCATGCAGTACATCGCTACCTTTGTTAATCTTTTATTTTTTTAAAAATAAAAAATTATACTATTTTTTCTAACGCAGTCTGCTTCGCTTTAAATCGCCCATTAAGTCTTATATCATATCCCAGCTTCTTAAGCTTAAGACTACACATACCAGGATATTTTTTAACCAAATATTCGCTATTCTCTTTCATCTGGACTTGTCTATTCTTTAGTCCTCCTAAGCTTTCGCATATACCACCTTTCTGCTCGAAATACTTCGTGTTGATACTTATATGATTAAATCTCAATACGCCGCCATCTCTTAGAAAGTGCTCCATAGTGAATTGATAGTCCTCTCCGTGGTCTATGTCTGTATGAATTATTTTTTTAGTTCTATCTATTACCAGTCCAAAAAAAGCTCCACATATATATTTGAGATTAGTAGATGTTCGAGGACTACGGGTCATAAAGAAAGGATTATGAAAAGGACATAGACCCCACATACAAATACCATCCCACTTACATATATCAAACGCTTCTTCTATTACTCCTCTTAAGTCCAATGGCTTATCAATATCTATTAGCTTATCTATATCATCATCAATACATACGATCTTATCATGATCGGTCTCATCACGATAATAAGACCTTACAAAATTTCTTTTCTCTTTAATTCCATGAGTTCCCGATACAATTATATTATATTGATTACCAATACTTTTAATATATCTATCTTTCATGTCTTCTGTTTCTACTACAATATCTATTTCTTCTGGTTTTATATCATGTGTAAATAAAAATTTTAAAGTTTTTAGTTTAATCATATCCTCCCGATTGAAAGATGGAATAACGAATTTCATATGTTATAGTCGTAGATTTTATCGGTAAGTTACAAGCGCAAAAGTTGCTGTGTTGAACTATGCGGACAGTTGAATGGCGGCGCGCACGGCGTCCTGGGGATCTAACATACTAATATCGCGCCTCAAGTCACTTAAATGTTGGCTCGGCAGTCCTTGCCGACGGAGAGCCCGGGGCTTCTTATCGGACTGCTCGAACAAAGGCATGAGTCCTCTCGCTTGTGCATCCCTTCGCATCCGATCACGGAATTCCTCGTCCGTGAAACATAATTCAGTATATGCCCCTTCGGCTTGTTTAGTTTTGGTCATACAAGATGCCGCGGTGGAGCGCGACCAGAGGCCGGGCGGAAAAGCGACCTCGCATACGACGGCTTCCCTGTGTTTCTTCAGACGTTCGGTCTTCTGGGAGCGACTATGTTTCATTTTCTTACGGTTAGGCATTTTTTGTAATCTGAGGTTTTGCAGATCATCCGCATCAAATTTTTTTTTCAACTGTGAAATTTCAGTTCACCGATAGCTGATAAGCGTAGCATACTTGATAAAAAAACAAGTTTTATTAGTTAGCGAACAAGGATGAATAGCAAATGAAGGGATTACATCGTAGGGACCGATGAGACAGCGGCGGCTTCGGCAAACAGAGAGTCAAAGACGGTGGCCTCGGGGGAGTTCCCGCAGCGAGAGGAGGCAGCAGCGCGGGCTTCAGCAACCGCCGCTTCATACCGAGCGCGCCTGATGAACTGCATCCGGTTACCCGTAACAGGACGTGCGGCCTTGGTAGCAAGGTCCATCACCCCGAAGATGATGCTCACCTTTTTTAGCTTCGTTTCAAAGGAGGTGCTCACGCAGGCCGAGAAGTGCGGCATGCGCTTGAGAACCGGCAGCATATCATGGACGCCGATCCGAACAACGGCACGGTATTTTTGGTCGTCGACCAGCTGCTCGAGCCCGAAGGAGAGCTTCACGGGTGTTTCTTCGGGGAAGTGCGGCACGAGCCCCGTCTCTAATGCTCGCCAGGCTTCGGAGACAGAATCGTGTTCGCCGAACCAGAACTTGAAGCACGCGGTCGAAGAGGCGCTCCATTGGTCGGACTCTATGAACTGGATATCAGTAATACCGGATGCGGGGGAGGCCTCCGGGTAAGGGATACGGCCATCGGTGGGTTTAGGCATAGATTTAATTGAATTGCGCCAAGAAGCGATCGTGGTCGGGGGCGATAGCGTGACGCGGAGGCGTTGAGAGGTGGTGGTAGAGGAGGAGGAGGTCATGAGAATTTTCTGAGATTAATCTGAGGGTATGCTGAGATCAGCTCCATCAAATTTTTTTTTTCTGTGGTCGGAGGCCAGCTGGTAAGCCCTTACTCACCGATAGCCTTACCAGAAGGGCAACTGAGAAGCTATCGGGCAGCTGGTAAGACATTATTCACCGATAGCCTTACCAGAAGGGCATCTGATAAGCTATCGGGCAACTGATAAGACATAACTCACCGATAACCTTACCAGAAGGGCATCTGGTAAGGCTCTCGGGGGCTAAGGGGGATTACCGGCAGGACAGCGAAAAAAAATTTGATGCAGCGTTTATCCGTTATTCCGGAGTAATCTCAACCCCTCATATGACTTCCTTAACCCCCGATAACTCAAACGTGATGTCTTTTTCTTCGCTCCCGACCAGCATCCGCTCTTGTATATACGATTACATGAAGGAGTTCCCGTCATCGCTCCTTAAGGAGATCCGCGATTACCCGATGAAGCGCCTCCGGGCGGTGCGGGACTGCGCAAAACAGGTCTTTGTCATCGGGACCGAACAGGTCCGCCGCGGAGTAACCGCAAGCATTACGGAGGAGAAGTGTGGTCGCTTGCTTATGCGCCTTCAAACTGCCCGATGGATTGCCTGTAACGCACCGGGTCCGTTCGGCGAAGATTGCTGTCCCGATTGCGGATTACCGGAAGTATGCAGTTGGGAAGGCGGTATGATGCCCTTCTGTGCCGAACCGGGAGACTGTATTGAGCAGTTCTGTATTGAATGTAAACACGATCTTGCCGATTGCACGTGCTCTTTCCTGCCTTCTAATCTTCGGCCCGAACATGAACCTGATGAAGAGCTTGTCTTTCTTCCGCCTGATGAAGTGTTTGACGGCACTTGTATCTTCATGTTCCGGGCGGAAGGAGATTATGAACCGCTTCCGCGCGCTCCTGCTCGGGACCGAACAGAATTCAACTGGCTACGCTGATTAACCCTTTTTACCTGCTATTCCTCCTTGTTTGCTAACTAATAAAACTTGTTTTTTTATCAAGTATGCTATCGGTGAACTGAATTTCACAATTTAAAAAAAAATTTGATGCAGATCCATCTCATTATTTCAGGATTACAAACGACCGATGAACTCTGATAACAAGACTGAACTTGAGATGAACTCTGATAGCGCATCTGAAGAGGAGAGCGTGTGCAGTGTGTTTAGTGACGCGTGTGGTGGATGCGCGGAACAGCACGACGGATGCCCGTGCAACAGCTGCTTTCACTCTCTACCCGACGAGGCGGACTGGAAGCATATTAGCTGGCTGTTGCTGCTGGCGTTCCGAGGGGATCACGAACCGGAGGAGGTGATACCCAGTCTCCGTGAAGAGCTGGTCGCCGGGAAGGAGGCTCTCAGAAAAAAATTTGATGAAAAATAATTTGTCTTTTATTAAGTAAAAAAAAACGATGAACAGCGATACAGGACACAAAATTAAGGCTCGCACCGATGGAAATGATGTATTCATTACTCCTCGTAAACTAGCACAGATGCACATAGCCATGATTGAAGATGCGGGTTATACTGATGACTGCTGTAAATGGCTTGACCCTTGTAAAAATAACGGTAGTTACTATGACCAGTTCCCCGAAGGGCAACCGAAAGTATGGTGTGAAATCCTTGACGGTAAGGATTTCTACGACTATAAACAAAGCCCGCACAAGAGCTGTCACGATGGACGCGACGCCCGTGCCCAAACTGGTGTAATTATAGGTAATCCACCCTATTCAATCCTTGACGATTGGCTTAAGCACACTTGTGAAATTAATCCCGACTGTTTCAGTTATCTTATCGGACAAGGAGCTTTAACGACCCGAAGGATGGAAATGATTGAGAAAGCCGGTTACAGTATTACTCGGCTACACCTAACGAAGGTATTTAAATGGTATGGAATGAGTTATATAGTAGTGTGTGAGAAGATGTGGCCTGGTCGGACAGCAGCCGACTATCCGACTCAGCTTACTTATGATAGGACAGTATGGCGATAAAAAAACAAGTTTTATTAGTTAGCGAACAAAGATGAA
>Ga0080013_1002079_pt1 | contig 24603 bp, 27 predicted proteins | sample ETNvirenome_6_85_FD_69236 | JGI IMG/M metagenome (GOLD analysis project Ga0080013, IMG submission 69236) | Marine viral communities from the Pacific Ocean - ETNP_6_85 (SPADES assembly) (version 2) | ecosystem: Environmental > Aquatic > Marine > Oceanic | place: Pacific Ocean | collected 2013-06-19
CCACCTTTGGACCTGGCTCGATGAGCGCCCCCATTGCGCAGCAGGGGGGATCCTTTTACGGAGCCACGGGGTACGATGACGATGCCATTTTTTCCGGTGTAGATGATGCCCTCGCCGACATCTCGCGTGAAGACCTCTTTTGAGAGCATCTCCTCAGCCTCTTCCACTTTGAATCCATCCATGAAGACAGGAAAAACCCCATGAGTACCAAAGGTTTTGGAACCCCCGGGCTGGATTGCCCCATTCCCGCGGAATACGGCGCCCTCAGGTCCTTCAGCCTCTCTGAAGAGGAGGAATACGGGGCCCTCAGGTCGCGGAGCCTCTCTGAAGAGGAGGCCTACGGCGCTCTTTCCTCTGAGAGCCTTCTGGCGGAAGAGGCCTACGGAGCGATGGCTGCTCACGCGGCTGGCGAGCTCGGAGACGACGAGTATGGCGTGATCCTCGCTGGATTGCGGAGCTCTATCAAGCAGAAGAAGATCGATCGGATCATCGGGAAGCTCGAGGAGCTGCTCCGTCAGGAGAAGATGGACAAGGCTCGGAAGAAGGCCGAGAAGCTGGCCAAGGCAGTCGCCAAGATGGAGATCCTTGATCCTGACTACAGCCCTGACGAGAAGGTGCAGGCCTGGCTTGCCTTTGCAGATGGATCCATCGATGATCCTCGTGACTATGGCGCAGCTGCCACCGCTGGAACCGGAGGTCTCTTCGACACAGCTCGGGCCATCCAGTCAGGAACCGTGGTGGCTCCCTCTTTGACCTACGCTCCGGTGCGTCGCCGGTCCTATTACCACACCCCTCCGCCTCCAAGGCCCCGTCCTTCTCGTCCGACCAGGCGCCGTCCTGGCACTCCTCGCATGGCGAAGACCCATGGTCCTCGACCTGGCATGAAGGCGCGGGCGCTTGATCGCTACGGGCAGGCATATATCGGCGCTGCATCCTTCAGCAGCGTGGGCAACACGGACTATCCCATCGATCGCGTTGACCTGATCGAGGAGAGCTACGGCGGTGTCATTGACCGTGCGGACCTCTTGGACGATAGCTACGGCGCCCTCTTCAGCCGTGACAAGACCATTGCACGGAAGACCGCTCAGTATGAGCGCCAGGTGCGGACTGCCACGACGGAGCGCGACAAGCGCCGAGCTCGCCGACTCTGGGACGAGATCTCGGAGCTGGAAGGAATGGAGACGTGGGCAGACGAAGCGCCCACCACCGAGGTCTGGCTCGCAACCTCTGGTGAGTTTGAAGATGACCCCACTGGAGCCTTGGTCGACCTCGAAGATGATCTTGAGTTCTTGGATTGAGTAGAACCGATGTCCCGCCGCCACCCCTTCAGCGACCTCCCGCTTCCGCCAGCTGCCTTCGGGCTGCACTCGCGGATCCACGCGGATCTTCTCGAGAAGGAGATCAGGCGACGCGGAGGAGTGCCTGGTAGCACATCACCAGAAGCCGTGGGGATAGTTGACCCGTACCGGCCGCATCATCCATACAATGCGAGTGGCTACATGCGGACCAACTACGACACAGGCCGAGGCGGAGGCTTCATCCGAGGCACCGGGAAGGACGGCTGGTGAGTACCCTCTTCGACAATGAATCTGACTCTGATGATTTCGGTTGGAGCATGACCGATCTCCAGGAGGAGTTGTCCATGGACGGTCCAGCCTCTGATCTGATTCTTGATGAGTTCGAGGATGAGATCGACTTCACAGACGACGCTGACGATGATGACGAGGACATCGACCGGTTGCTTGCCGAAGACGACCTTCCTGGCAGAATCAGTCGTAGAACGGTTGCAAGCCGGGCAAGACGTGTCCTCTCCGGGCGGGCGGGTCGCGATGAGACCTACGAGGCGGGCCTTTTTGCTGGCTATGCCAGAGCCCTTCGGGACCAGGGGCATTTTCCGGAGAGCTACGGCGGAGCCTTCTGGGGGACAGTCGGACGTGGTGTCGGCAGACTCGCGATTGCGGGAGCTCGCGGCTACATGGGCGGCAAGACAGCAGAGGAGCTGGCACAGGAAGTGGGCTCCGGGGTGCGTGAAGGCTCAGGCATGAGCGCCACGATGCCCAAGGACCTCGGCCGCACGATGGCAGAACGTGTGACTGGAGGAGGAGCTGTGGAGACATCGACCACGGCACCCCCAGCTGCGGCCGAGGTGACAGCAGAGGATCTCCCCCCCACCTATGTTGCGGACGACGCGGGTTTCTCCGACGATCTGGACGCTCTCGGAGGGGATCTCGACCAGGCGGGGGAGCTCAGCGAGGGGCTCGAGCTCGCAGAGGTGTTCGGATCCACCGCTCGTAGCGGATTGATTGAGCGCCAGGGGCGTCACCGGGCGGCAAGTGCAGCCGAGTCCTCTCTCTATTTTGGAGCGGCAGCGTTGCGAAACGCAGTTCGTTCTGCTCCTTCTGTCTTTGTCGCCGACAACGATGCCGAACCTGTCATGTTTGCTGGAGGCCAGATCTGGGAGCCAGCTTATGGACGGGTCCACGCGGTGCCCTGTCCTTCCTGTGCCAGGCTTACAAAGGAAGCTACCAGCTACGGGGCCGGAACGACCTGCGCTGTTTGTGATGCCTTTGGTGCGATCCTGGTCCCTGAAAGTGACCTGAGTCAGTATGCTTCAAGCCGATACGGTGCATTTTTCCTTCTCCCCGTTGCTATAGGAGCTGGGACCGCCTTCGCCGAGACCGAACAAGGTCAGGAATGGGTTGGTGAGGGGAAGGAGCGGGTCTCGGAGTGGCTCGAGGAGCAGGATTTCTTCGGCGACTCGGACTCAGACGACCAGGACTCGGACATCTTCTACAGCTCGGAGCGAATCCGGGCAATCATCCCCGAGGGATGGACCCCAACAGGAGTACGTTGAGATGGCTATTTACGGAGCCCGTCGTGGCGGTGGAGGGGGCGGCAGAGGCCGCTCAATCAGCAGAGGTGCCTCGAGCAGTGCCCCCTCGCTTTCGTTGCTCGGGACCTCGACTGCAGCAGCTCCCCAGGTATCGCTTTCCCAGAGCACCCTTTCGTCTCAGATGCCAGGTCTGGGTATGGGGATGGGCGCTTCCGGTGCCCAATCCCAATTCCGTCCCCCTCCGCCAGGTGCCCCTCGGCCTGGTACGTTTTGGTACCAGGAAGAGGAAGAGGCTCCTCTCGATCTCGAGCAGATCGGTGAGATGGTGGCCTCCGAGTTTGGAGCTGGCGACCGCTTCGGTGCACTCACCTCCGAGAGCCTCTACGAGGAGGAGGAATACGGACGTGGACGTCGATCGGGACGTCTCAGTCCAGTTGTGCGAGGTCACATCGCCACGCACGAGCGCTGGGCTCAGGAACATCTGGGAGGATATGGATCTGCCGGAATCTTTGGTGCGCTCACCTCCGAGAGCCTCTACGAGGAGGAGGAATATGGCCGTGGTAGGGGTAGAAGCTCCCGGGGGCGTAGAGGCTCATCGAGAGGAACCAAGCGGCGCTCTGGCGGTGTACGTCGTCGGGCAGTCACGCAGGGTGGGAGCACCCAGGCTCAACTCGAGCAAGAGGCCGGATACATCCTGGATCTCGCTGATGGTGGCAACACCAGCGCAGCAGCCACTGCATCACGCAGCTTCGATGACAGGGTAGGAAGCATGATTGCTGGCGGTCACCGGGTGGTGATCACGCCGGACATCGACGCAGCCCGTTTCTATTGGCAGGAAACCTATGGTGCTGACACCCCTACGGTGTTTTCTGAGAGAGCTCACCAGCCTGGCGCTTTCAGTGAGTCCCTCAAGATTGGCGCAGGCTTGTCCATCGGGATCCTGGGTGCGATGGCAGTTGCGGCCTTGGTTGGCAATGCATTGCGCTAAGGCCCTTTTCACCAGGCTGTGTTACCCTTTGACATCAGATCTATAGGAGACCCACGATGGCCCTCTTCGGCACCCCTTCCTCGACTGACACCGACGACTACTACCTCGACGAAGACGAAACTTTCGGGGCCATGGTCGAAGCCACAGAGCCTGACGAAGTCGATGGAGAACTCGATGAACTCGAGGCAGAGCTCGACGCGGAGCTCGGCTACTTTGGCGCCACCGGTCTGGTGACGACCGGGAAGTATCTGCCTCCGGCAGCTCCCTACTTTGTGCCGGCTCCCTGGCGCGATCTGGCTGGCGGGGTTCGTTCGCTCTTCGAAGAGGACAGCGCGGACATCGTCAACTACCTCAACCAGGCGATTGGTGGAGCGATGGCTGACGCTCCCCAGGAACAACTTGCGTGGCCGGGAGGCATGCCTGCCAGCTTCGGTGACCGGGATGCGGACACTGTTGACCAGGTCATGTTCTTCAGGAAGGCCGTCTGGGGTGCAGCCACAAATGGCGACCTGACTCGTGCGACTCACCTGGCTGCGAAGTACCATGTCCCGGCTGCTGAGGATGCATGGGTTGGAGAACTTCGAGAGATCCTCAACAAGAGCTTCGCGCAGAACGACGTCGAAGCAGGCGGGGTACGCTGGATCGGCATGGAGAGTGGCCTTCCGGGCGTTGCCACTCTTTCCGAGTCTGTGGCCGACAGTCTTGGCGGCACCGAGGACGATTACAACGGCCTGGCCATCGCTCTTTTCTTCATGGACAAGATGGGATTCAACCCCTACCAGATGATCATCGGGGACCTCAACAGTGCCGAGGCCTCTGGTGAGGACGTGATGATGGTCTCGACCACGGCTCCGGCCGCGATCGTTGAAGAGGTTGAAGAGGGCGTCATCGTCGAGTACCCGGAGGACAGCTATGCACCTCCCGGCGTCGGGATGGTGATGCCTCGTCCCGAGACAATCCTTGCGATCGGGTACGCCGTCATGACTGGTCCTTCGCTCGTAAGGGCCATTTTCCGCGGCTAATAGCCTCGCCAGGAGGCGTTGTGGCCGAAGATGTCAGCACCTATATCGGCGATCGAATGCGTGAACGCTCTGTTGATGCGTTGGCGCATCAGCTTGAGATTGAGCGCACCTCCGAGCGGAGAGCCTATGGGAGGGAGCTTGCGATCTCGGCGTTGTTCCTCGGCCTTGGTTTCGGTGTTGCTACCGTGATCATGGATACCTCTTCCAACCCAAAGAAGGAGAAGCGTCGTGGGCGGTAGGCGACACCAGATTCCGAGCGGTCTCAATGTCATGACGCGAGACATGGTGGGATCTGCTTCGACGGGCTACCGGGGGCGACTCGCTTCCTATGGGGCAGTCGCGAGCTCGATGGGAGGCCGCGGTGGAGCTGCTGGTCTCGGAGTTGGTGGCGATTTGGGTGGACGGACTCTCGGACGTTGGAGCCAGGGCTTTGGCGGAACCGGCTCGGAGTGGGAAGATGAGTTGCGCGGAGCAGCTCATGAGCTGGCCTTGGAGATCGGCCCGACGAGCCAGGTCGTGCTGCTCGGACCTGTCAGCGATCGGGTAGTGGGGGTCCTCTTTTCTGGAAGTGAAGGGGATCACGACGAGGCAAAACTCCTGGCTGCAGGCATCGCAGATGAGGAGGGATTCGAGATCGTGAGCCTTCGCCAGGGATCGCCCGAGATTCTGGGCAACTCTTTCGTGGGCTTTTCCTTGCCTGGCGTGGAGGGGGACGTTGGCCACTACCTGGCTGCCTCGATGCAAGAGCCAGCTGGCTACGGTGCTGTGGGTCCTGGCGATGAAACAGGGGCACACGAAGGCTCGATCGATCTTGATGTCGAGATTGGAGGAGGACGGGTTCGGTACTCAGGAGACACCCTGAGCTTGACGTTGCTGACGGTGGCTGCTGGCTGGGCAACGCTCATGCAGGCGCGTGCAGGCCGATGACCGTGCTACGCTGGATCCCATGAAACAGAAAGTCCAATACTCCCCTGTCCCTGTCGGCTGGTCTGGAGCTCGAGGCACCCCAAAGGTCCTTGGAGGCACTCAGCTCAGCTATGACCATGCAGCTGAGCTTGCGGAGGGCGGTGGGTTCGACACCCTTCGACAAGCGATGTTGGAGCAAAGCATTGAAGGTCGGCGTACTCCGATTCCTTTTGATCGGACCTCCCATGACCTGGTCCCGGCCAGGCCGGTGCCCTATAGCTACGCGGACAAGCATGCTCCTCACGCTGTCTACCCGGCACAATCGATCCGAGGGAGGAGACGGACCCTCGAGGGGGTCTATGGACTCCAGGCGGAGCTGGATCGACAGGTGGATATCGATGCTCACTGGGATGCTCGTCATCGAGTGGGCTATGCGCCTCTTGGGGCTCGCGGTGCCGGCACCTCAATGGAGTGGGACTACTCCAATGCAGAGTTTCGTTATGCCGGATTGTTGACCGCCACTGGCGCAACCATGAACCAGGCGGTGCCGACCGGTCGCCCGTACCTGCGTATCAATGGCGACGTCAATGATCGTGCCAGGGTCCAGGTGATAGGAAGGATGAAGGGCGGTGCGGAAACCAACCGCGTATTCATGGTCGGTGGTGGGTTCACCGCGACTTTCAATATGGGAGATTATTCCGCAGCTGTGGTAAGGCTGCTGTTCCTGGACCCCACTTCCGCCAATATCCAATGGGCCTGGCTGAGCAACGCCATGCAGGCCGGCGACCAGTCGCTCTACATGGGTGCACGTGTTGCTGGCGCGGTACAGATCTTCATTCCACAAGGGGCCTACGAGGTCACCATTCAGAATCCAGATCCCAACTGGGTCTGGAACAACGATGTCATCGATGACCCGGTACCCAACCAGAATATCGGCATCACGATTCCATCCAATGTCCCATCGATGGTGCTCGGTATACGGGCCACCCCGAGCATTGCCAATGAGATTGTCTGGCGTCTCCGGCCGTTCTGAGCTTTAGGGCTTGATGCGCGGCTTGGCCTGACCAGCTCGACTCGCCATGAGCAGGCGGTGAGCAATGGCCATCTCTTCTTCGATCGTGATCTCCGGCGTGGGCTCAGCCGACTGAGCTGGAGCCGCTGCCTGGGGAACGTCACTGGAGAGTTTGAGCTGTCGGATGACGCCGTCCTGATCACGTTTGGCCCGAATGCCTTCGGTGTTCTCGAGCCTTGCGGTGAGCTTGTCTTGAAGACTCATCGTGGGGGGGCCTCTCCTCTCTGCAAGTGTTCCCACATTGGCAACCGAAGGCGCCGGTTCTGGAGCTGGAGGAGTTGACGGGAATCCTCCGAGGAGCATCTCCTGGCTGCCGTTGTCCTCTATGCCCAGGACGAGACCATCGGGAGCATCCGTCGTGAACTCCAGGTCGGGCTGAGGGGGGTTCGCGATCCTCAGTGAAGGGAGCTCTCCCATCGGCGCCATGACGGGGCTTGCCTGTTGCGGAACTCCAAGGCCTTTGAGCTGGCGGTAGCTCGCGGGGTTTTTCATCGCAAGGATCTGGATCTGTCTCAGGGACTCCGAGGAACACCCCTGGAGAGCCAGCTCAAGCACCTGGTCGAGCTTGTCGATGTCGATCTGTAAGCCGTATTTGCTGAGATTTGCTCCGCACCTGGCAAGGATGTCGCCGTAGCCTTGCGCTTCTCGCTTGGCCTTTTTATGCGCTCGAGCGCGGTTGGTTCCGCCCATCTTGTGGCTCCTTTGAGTCGATCTGTGGTTAGACTATCTGTTGTGGAAGGACAACGCGAATCTGTGAACGAAGAGCGTATTCGTCAACGGGTGGCCGAACTGGCCCGCTTCATGGCATTGGAGGCAGAGGCAGCTGGGCCCGAGCTGGGTGCTGTTTTGCTCCGGGTTGCTGATGCGCTGGTTCAGGACACGGTTCCCGATTCCCAGGACCTTGGCCTGGTCACGATGCACCTGCTCCAGGTCCGTGCTCGAGAGGCCCAACAGGGCGGTCCACGGCAACGCGAGCTGGAGGCCATCGTCGCGGCCAGGGTGAGCGAAGTGCGAAGGGAATACGAACGCCGTGAAGCGATGCTTCGAGCGGAGCTCCGAAGCCAGTATGCCCAGCGAGAGGCTCAGCTTCGTGCCCAGCTTGCAGGATCTGTGCGCCAGGCCCATGGCTTTAGCGAACAACCTGCATCTGAGGTGCGTCAACCACCTGGCGGTTTCAGGGATGTGGTCCCGGCCGTGCCTGGCGGCATTGAGATCCAGATCGAGCAGCGCTTTCATGAGCGTGGCCGTGCTATGAGTCGTAGCGATGGCCGCAGGGTCATTGTTTTTGGAGGTGGTTGGTGAGCGATTTGAGCCCGAGGCCGAAGTCTCGTAGACGCCCGCTGGCGTGGCTTGGCGATGCAACGGTTGAGGAGATCGCCGAGGCGTTGCTGGCTGTGGATCCAGTGAAGGCAGCCCAGGTCGCGGCATACGTGGCCTCACGAGCTGGGATCTCGGTGGGCAACCGTCTGGAGCTCGCTGCGAGGCGCGTGTCGAGGGACCCCCTCGGAAGCATCGGTAAGATGCTCGGGTCGTTGGGAGACTGATCTTGACCTGAGACATCAAGAAGCCTTTTGGTCTCCCGAAGCGCCGAGCCACCACCACTCGAGCAGGGCCAGGACTTGCCTGTCCGAGAGACGGAACCCTTGTTTGAGTCCCTTGAGTTGATCAAGTGAGATCGGCCTCTTGCGCCGCTCCCAGGCATCCCATGTGGATCTTTTGATCGATGCTCCCCCCTCGGTGACTCGTTCTGCGCAATCCTGCTGCCGCAAGCCCAACGCAGCCCGGAAGGCTCGAGGGCCCGTTTCGCGGAGAGCATCTGGGGAGGGCTTTTGTGATCGTCTGGACATTCGCTCTACTTTATGCGCTTCTTCGCGCCACTGCAAGTAGCTGCCTTGCCACGGCCGGTGGCGACACTTATGCTCGGGCTGAGGCACTCGTCCCGGAGTAGAGGATGTCCGACACAGCGCTTTTCAACTCGGCCCTCACCGGTCGCTTCTATCATTTTGACGAGGCACCCCCTCTGGAACTCGAGCTGCTGAAGCGGGCCTCAGCCGTGGCGTGGCCTGAGGACGATCGCCAGGTTTGTACCCAGCCGTCCTTTGAAGCCTGGTGCACCCCAAAATCGCCGTGGACAGGGCGCCTCTTGGAAGCGGAGGACCCGCTCGCCTACGTCTTTAGCGGGGGAGTCGCCCGAATGTGGCTTCGGGAGGAAGAGAGAAAGCCGCCAAAGAGCTCTGTCGATGACCTGGCAGCTCAGATTGCGATCGAGGAGCACGGAACGGAGCTCATCCGGTGCGACAAAGAGACCAAGATGGACATCAGGGACACCGCCAAGAGGCGCCTGGTGGCTCAGGTGCTGCCGAAGCGGAGGATCGTGCCCATCTTGATTCTGGAGGAGGAGCAACGCATCTTTGTTGTCAGGCGCAAGGCGTCAGAAGATGCGGGTCGGCTCCACAGGATCTTCGGCGCATGTCATCCGGACCCGGTTGCATGGGATCCCACCAGTTCCACTGGCTGGGAGTCGCTGTCGACGGCCGTGTGCCAACATGTCTTGGCCCAGGAACACACCGAGCTGTCCAGTGAGGTCTGGGTGCGCGAGATCCGCATCGAGAGCTCGAACATCCGGCTTCGGACCTCGTCTCAAATCTCGGGGGATTTCCCGCTCCAGGTGCTCACAGCTGCCTTCGGAGGGGAGCAGACGATAGCCGTCAAGCAGCTTGAGCTCGTGGTGCGTCACAATGGCGAAGAGGTGGCGGTCGTCCTCGACAAGGACGGCCTGGTTCGTGGCGTTCCTCCCCGCTCCGCTGGTGGTCTTGATGCCGATCGCCTTTTGCGCCGCTTGACGGACCTCCTGGAGGCAGCGCGAAAGGGAGGACGGGCCATGGCCACTGTGCTGGAACAGCGGCTTGGGATAGGGTAGGAAAATGTCTTTTCCTCGCTGGGTAGACGCCTCTCCTACGGTCAACCTCAGGGAGGTTGCTACGGGTCTCTTCGTGGGAGCTCAAGCCTCCCCCGCAACGCGCCCCTTCGACGTGGTCTACTCGCTCTCCCCCTCTCCGCTTGCAGCCGACTACCGGGGACACGGCGACGTCCATTTCCGGTATTTCGCCGATGGGCATTCGTTCCCAGCTGGGGTTCTGGACGAGATCCTCTGGTTCTACCGCAACCTCAAGCCAGGTCAGTCGATGCTGGTTCATTGTGCAGCTGGCTTGTCTCGATCTGCCTCCGCAGCCTATGCGGTGCTGAGAGCGGAGCTGGGCATGGAGCCCAAGAATGCGCTGGCCCGGGTGAAGGCGCACCTATCCTTCCCGATGGTCGCCACTTTGGCTTCTGCTGAGTCTTGGGTGAGGCACCACGACGCCTGACGGGGTAGGATGAACCTTCCTGATGGAGGTCTTTGCGATGCCAGAGCCGCTTACCACTGCGCTGGTTGCCATGGGACTTGCAGCTCTGGCGGAACATGCCCGTGGTCAACCTGGCGCGATCAAGACCTGGCCCGGGGAGTTTGGCCTGACTGACGCTCAGCTCTGGGATCTGGTGGAGAGCGGACAGGACCCGCTCGCAGGGATGCGCTTTGACTACGCAGTGAAACTCGATCCTCGCCGCATCGATGCGATGATGCAGCAGGTGGTGCTCCAGGCATTCAAGGAGGCACTTCCCGCAGCAGCTGCCTACGACGGAGGGATGCGCCAGCAGCTCTACCTGGTGAGCTCCGACCTGGTGAGGAGCAACTTTGACGGCCGGAAGCCGGTGGCAGCCCTGGTTTCAATGCAGGAGGATACATGGGCTCGTGCACTGCTGGGTTCCTCGAGGCTCTGGCCCGGCCTGGTGTGGAGAGGCATCTCCAACAACTGGGATGCAATCAGGCAGTCCTTTGATGAGGCTCAGCAGATTGCGCAGGAGGCAAAGCGTGTCGCTCGAAGTGTTCAGCCGGCCGATGGTCCAGAGTGGGAAGTCCTTGCCGACACCTTCGAGGAGATGAAACAGGCTCTGGGACACTTGCTTGCTCGTGAGCTGGGGGGTCCCCTCCCAGCCGGTGTTCTTCCTGCACCTCGGATGGAGCTTCCAGAGCCTGCAGGAGCTGAGCCTGAGCCCGTCTTGATCATGCCTGAAGGGTACGAGGAAGACTACGGGGGGATCGGCATCTTCAGGGTCTTTTTGAAGCCTGAGCGCCGGATTGAGGACCTGATCGAGACAGCTCAGACAGCCGATGAAAAGGACCAGGAGCAGCGCTTTGCGTGGCTTGCCAAGAGCCTGCACAAGACCGTTGTGAAACAGCGGGAGAAGGATCCCACCTGGCTGGTTCCAGCTGCTGCGATCGAGATCATGGAAGATGCTGGTATCGATGTGAGCTCTTTTGAATCCGATCGCACGATTGATGGCCTGGTCAGCCAGGCAGAGGGAGTGCGCCAGAAGCACCAGGACCCTGAGGCCCGCCAGAAGGCATTACAGCCGATCGCTGTTGCACTCGTGAAGCGGCTGCAGGCCATGGATGAGTCCGGCGCCGACTATGACGTCCCTGATGAGGTAGAGGAGATCATCGAGGAATCAGGCATCGATCTGGACACCTACATGGGAACAGAGCGCTATGGCGAGTGGGAGCTGGATGAGGCCTGGTCTGCGATGGGGTTCTGAGCTGTCAGGAAGCCAGAGGAAACAGGAGCCCCCCGATGTAAGCGGAGAGCTTCTGGTTGGAGGGTTTGGCGGTGTTGCCGAGGTTTCCCCCCACTGCCTGAAGACGGCTCCCTTCAGAGATCCAGCTTACACCGAGATCCACATGGCCAGGCCAGCGTCCGGAGCTCGAGCTCGGAGCGGCGTCAGAACCATCCCGCGTGTTTTTGACCAGGATGGCGGCACAGATCTGGCTGCTTGAGAGCTTTGCGAGCTCCTCCCGCGGTACCCAGACCCGCTGCTTCACCGCGATGCGCCAGGTGTCGTAGGCGCTTCCCCACCAGTTCCCAAGGACACAGAACTGCTTCCAGTTGGCTTTGTCCCTGTAGTCATGACCTTGCCCTTCCATGAATGCCGCCCATGCGGCCATTGCGCACCAGGGGAGCCCTCCGGTGTTTTTGATTCCCCAGTAAGCCTTGTAGGGCTCAATGAAGGCGGGGGTCAGCGAGGGCCCGAGGTTGTTGCCTGCGGGCTCGCTCATGCCGAAGAGGCCCACGAACCAAGTGACGGCGACCTTCTGGCCGACGCTGGCACCCTCGGGGATCAGCCGGATGATGCGCTCTTGCTCGGGGGCGACCCAGCTCTGGGCGTTCTGCTCCTGGGTCAGCGCTGCCCGCCAGGACTGGTGGTCGACGGTGAAGACCGCATCGCTGTCGGCCTGTTCCAACAGGGCACCCCATGTGCCGTCACCGACCAGGCCGTCGACGACCAGGTCCTCGCGCTCCTGGAAGGCCCGGACAGCGGTGTCGGTCTTGCCGCCGAAGTCGCCGTCGACGGTGAGCTGGAAGCTCTCGTCGTTGAGCTTCCTCTGGAGGAGTCGGACGTCGTCGCCTTCGTCTCCGATCTTCAGGAAGGGGTAGGTGGCCATGTGCTCAGTCTACCTATACTGGGAGCGAACAGGCACTGGCTCTGGCACCGTCTCCCGTAGGTCCAGTGCGTCGATCGCTGGCTTGAGCGCGAGCATCTTCGGCTGGGAGAGGCGCCCCCTCCCACGCTTGAGCTCCTCCCACAAGACGGCGATCAGCTCCGCCTGGCCCTCCAGGCCGCGGTCGGAGAAGTCGTACCCCCTCATCCTGTAGACGTCGTAGGCGGGGATGGGGTGCCGATGCTCTCTGAGCGCTTCTTCGACTGGGCCCTGGGTGTCAAGGTCATGCTCGAGCCCGAGTGACGATGTGATCCGGTACTGCTTCACCATCTCCGGCAAGGAGTAGTTCACGATCTGCCAGACGTGGGCGAGCTCGTGGATGAGCGTTCGCCTCTGACCAGACCCCTGCAAGAGGATTCGGTAGGGGCTGTTGAAGCGAAGGACCGAGACCTTGGTGCTCCCGCCAGGGAGGTCATGCTCGTCCAGCTCTGCGACGCGGACCCGGTGGTACGGGATCTGGTCTCCGAACACGAGCATCGCGTCTTCGATCTCATCGCGGGTCAGCCGTCTCCACTTGAGGGTGAAGGGGCGGGGCTCTCCTCGACGCTCCCGATCTGCGACATAGGCGATGGCCAGTGCTGCAGCAGCAGGGATCAGGAAGGGCAGCATCAGGGCAGCCTACCAGGGTCCATGGCGCAGCGTTGGTCTTCTTCGGCTTGGTCGATGACCGTGGCGATGAGGAGGGGGATCAGCACACTCGACCAGGTTATCGGGTCCTAAACAGGGTATGCTCTTTGACATGGCAGAGAAACCTCGACCTCCAGGGATGCCCCGACCTGCTCCCAAGCAGAGATACCGGGACGTGCTGGGAAACCAGGAGGGAGATCCTGGAGACATCTGGTTCATCTGCAATATGGAGCGGGACTTCGTCATCATTTGCCCCGAAGACGAACCCTGGAACCACGCCAGGTCGGAGGTTTATTACCGGCGCTTCATGGCAGATGCAGGTCCTGAGGACATCTGGCCACCAGATGGATTTGTCTATCTCACGCCAGAGGAACTCCTGGCGCCACGACCTGGCATCTCTGCTCTGATGGTTGGAGGACAGACCGGAGACAAGCACATTCCCCTGGTGGCCAAGGCAGCTCGAGCCGGAATCTCCTTGGATCACCACATTCCTGGGGAGAAAAGCGGCCGGGCAAGAGGCGAGATTCCAAAAGGCGTCCAGCTCGTCATCTTGTTCACCACCCACATCAGTCCAGTGGCCAAGGAAAAGTTTTCCACGGCAGCTCGACGCGCCGGGGTCCCCTTTGTCCGCACCTCGTCGAAAGGCTTCGAACAGCAACTCCTCTCTTTCATGGAACGTGCGCGAGACAGATTCGGAGCAACGGGCGGGATTGATCCCCCTGAGTGTTGGTGGGAGCTGGGGACCACTGGATGGGTTCTCGAGGGTCCCACGTGCGTTGGGGACGGCGCAGTCCCCTCCTCCAACGGCGTGGCGCCTTCACCCGATGGCTTCTGTGGAGATTGCCTGGTTGCTCTTGGGCTCATCAGCATCGGGTTCATCAATGCCCGCTGGGGAGCCTAGAAGGGAACCTCGAGCGCCGTGGGCCCGAGCGCTTTTACGCGCTTGAGCATCTGCGCCAGGTCCCCGTCCAGAGCAGCTGTGGGATCCGCGGGGACAGGAGAGCCAAAGGCACGGAGGGTGAGGACGTCTTCAATGCGCCTTGGTGGGATCAACTCGACACGTCCTTCTTCATAGTCCGTGGGGTGTGAGAACCATTCATAGTGGTCGTAGGCTTGCTGCCAGGCCATGAGATCGATGTAGGCATCCACGAGCTGTGTCGCACGGTCGACGATGGGCTGGGTAGTGACCAGGCAGCGTCCACCAGGAAGATCCACCAGACGTCCGAAGACCGACAACGCGGTGCGGTCGATGGCCTGCCCATAAGGGGTGGGGAAGAGGCTCGTCACCGCGCTGATCCGAACCACCTCGCAGCTGGCGCAAGCTGGCGACCCTGGGCGCAGCAGCCGTCCCAGCTTTCCAATGCTTCGGCGGCAGACACAACAGGCAATCTGCCGTCTCGGCGCGATCGGTCTCCCAGCTGGGGGGAGCTCCAGGAGTTTGCGAAGCAGCTTCTCCCGGTTAGGCGTCGGCCAGATTGGACGTTGGGCACTCATGTGCGACAGTGTATCACGGGTCGCGCTTGACGCAACGGTTGACTCTGATAGAGTGCCATCACGTTCAGGAGATATTGACCACATGGGGATGACCTTCACTTTCGGGGTGAAGGGCGACAATCAGGTGCTTGGTGAAGGCGTCCATCTGGACCTTTCTCTGCCTGGGTTGGAGCCCTTTGTCTTTTCTGTCGCTCGCTGCCCTATGGGTCACCTCCCTGAGGAAAGTACGCCTGGCTGCGATCTTGGCAGGAGAGCCCAGTGATTCTGATCTACGCGCCATCCAAGACCGCAGCTGCTTCCCTGGAGACTGCAGCCATCAGGCTTGATTCCCCTTACCAGGTCCTCCGGGCGTTGCCCCGTCCCTCCGCTATCGCTGAGCTGCGTGGCACCATCGAGGTGCTTCTTTCGCTCGACCATCACCAGATCGAATACGTCATTGATGCTCTGCAGCCGCGGATTTCCGTTGTCTTTGGTGAGATGGACCTCAGTGGGCGCTCCGACCTTGTCTTTACAGGGCAACTTCGGAGTGAGTCCTACGGGTGTCCTCTCATTCAGGCGGTGACGCTCTCGGTGCTTGGCCACGGGCCCATTGAGGCAGTTCCGGCCCCCACTCGCGGTCCTCAGGTGTCCGGCGGCTCAAGCTGGGGTCACGCGCCTGGGTGGCCTCCCTTTGAGGCTCTTGGAGACCTGGTCCACGGAGACTCCGTTGAAGAAGGACTTGCGCTTCTCGGCGAGGTCCCGCTCCCTCTTGACGGTTCTATTCCTGGGATGCTTCCCGCGTGGCCTGTCCAGGTCGGAGACAGCGTGCCTGGCGTGTTGATCACGGACGGCACGGAGCTTCGCCTGGTGGACGCTTCTGATGTCTGGTACCTGCTGCTCGGCTACCCGGACCATTTCCCTGTCCCGAGGTGGGACCGTCTCCTTGATGAGCCGGCTCCTTGTCTCGTGACTGCACTTCTCAAACATCTCGGCGAGTCACCCCTCGTCTCAACGTCTTCCTGACCATCCGGTAAGGAAATCTCGGGCCTTTCGAGGCCTTCCCAACACTGAACCACGCACACTTAGAGGTACATCGTGGATACCACCATCAAGATCGAGTCCGACACTTCCACCCTCCCCGCCAAGATCGAAGACGGAGACATGTTCTCCCTCGAGGTCAATGTCGAAACCCGTAACTTCGGCTCGATCTACCCGGTCGTCACCTGGATCAACGGGCAGCCCCAGAACAAGGGCCGCGGCATTGCCTACACGGGCGGCTTCTTCATCGACGGTCAGCAGGAGCTGGAGATTCCTGGTGCCGAGCCCTACACCCACATCACTGGCGACGGTGACGAGATCGAGGGCACTGCCATTCGTGATCTCACCCTGATCCCCGTGCGGCACCGTCGCAGCTGGGTCGTGCGTCAGGAGGGGGGCCTTTCCCAGCGCTTCTCCCAGAACGAGTATGAGGAGGCTGAGCTGGTTGGCGCCCCTCGTGGTGCCTGTCACCTGGTGGCCCGCATTCCTGGCGTCGATTCCCCGGTCCTCCTGACCTTCAACGGCCTGAGTGCCAAGGCCATGGCGGCTGGCGGAAAGAACGCTGGTGCCCTCATGAAGTTCGGCCAGAAGGTCATCATGAAGGCTCGCTCTCTCTCCGAGTCGATGGGCGGCAAGCGTATCGATTACCCGACCTTTGCATTCAGCATGGTGATCGGGCCCCAGGGCGACCGCAGTGGAAAGGCCTTTGTTCCCAACCACGAGTTGGTTGGTAAGAAGGGCGCCACCTCCAAGATCTCGATGCCTGTCTGGGTCGATGAGCCCGCGAAGGTCGACAAGACCTTCTTGAGCCGCATCTTCGTCGGGAACGCCCTCTACGGCGAGCTCGAGGGTCTCTACCAGGCCACCGAGATCTGGTGGAACGAGTGGAGCAGCGAGAACTTGGGAGCCTTCCGTGGCCGCGGCACCTCTGCCAAGGTCGTGGTCAGCGAGATCGTCGAGGGTTCCGCTCCGGACGCCCAGGGGATGCCCTTTTAGCCAGGTTCATCACCTCTGAACATCGTCTCTTTCGGCGGGCCGGCTCTTTCAGTAGGGCCGGCTCGCTTTGCTTTCTCCGTGTTATGGTGAGGCCACTTCTCCGGTGTTGGGAAGAGGTCCTGAGACTACGGCGACGTCGAAAGGCGTCGCCGTTTTCCTTTCACCCAAGCACACTCACCCTTCCGGAGCGACCGATTGCTCTCTCGAGGTCTGCAAACAGCTCACGAGACGGCTGTACCTTGAGAGTCTCTGGGAGACGGAGGATGGCCTGGTAGCTGCCACGCTTTGTGATCGCCAGGCGTACCCCTACGCTTCCGCTTGAGTCCTCGAGGAGCTCTTTGAGGCGATCGATGAGACGGGTGTCCAGCTCGGCGTGGTCCACCGTGATCTCGAGGCTGGTCGCCATGCGGGAGCGGATCTCGTCCAGGTCCTGGGCCTTGGTGAGGTTGAAGCCCACCTCTTCACCGTTGTTCTTGATGCGACCGCAGGCACGGATACACATGCCAACCTCCAGGCAGCTGCCATAGCGTTCATGGGTTTCGGGATTCACGACTGCCTCGAGCAAGCCGGTGCGGTCGACGAGGGTGACAAAGCTCATCGGGCGCCCGCCATGGGCTTTGATCTTGTGGACTTTCCTGATCACAGCGACCAGGTCGGCTTCGTGGTTGTTCGGGAAGGTGTTGAGCTGATCGATGGAGGCAGTCCGGAAGCGGTGCTCGATGTCTGAACATCGATCGAGCGGGTGCCGATCGAGGCAGACGCCAAGGGCCTTGATTTGGTGACGAGATCGGTCGCTCCAGCTCCAGGGCTCCTCCTTGGTGAGTGTGGCGAAGACAGGTGCAGGTACCTGGCTGAACACGAGCTGTGAGGAGGGCACCTTCTTTGACTTCGGACGACTTGCGACCAGGCTCGCCACCTCGTGACGTCGGACGCCGAGACTGTCGAACGCCCCTCCAGCTGCCATCGACTTGACGACGGTCTTGTTGACGACGCTTCGGTCGACCCGAGCTGCAAAGTCGGAGAGACTTTTGATGGGCGCCTCCCTTCTCGCTCCAAGGATGGACTCCAGGGCCTTGTCCCCAAGTCCTGTGATGGCCGCGAGCCCATAGCGAATGGCGAGAGCTCCGCCTGCCTGGCGTTCGACCGTGAAGTCCCCGCCGGAGAGGTTGATGTCAGGGCCAAGAACCTGGATGTGTCCCCTGCAATCTTCGATGAGGAGGGCGAGCTTGTCGTGGTCCTGGCTGTCCCATGTCATGACAGCAGCCAGGAAGGCTGCGCGGTGATGAGCCTTGAGAAAGGCTGTCTGGTACACGACCAGGGCATAGGCACAGGCATGGGACTTGTTGAAGCCGTAGCCCGAGAACTTGTCGATGAGATCGAAGAGCTCAACTGCCGCGCTCTGGCGGATACCGTTTTCGCTGCATCCGGAGATGAAGCGTTCCCGCTGAGCTGCCATTTCTTCTTTTTTCTTCTTTCCCATCGCCCGCCGCAACAAGTCGGCTTCCGCCAGGCTGTAGCCTGCCAGGACCTGGGCAGAGCGCATCACCTGTTCCTGGTATGTGATGGTTCCATAGGTGGGTTTGAGCACATCTTCCAGAAGAGGGTGGGGATAGGCAAGTGCGGCCTCTCCGTGACGACGATCGACGAAGTCATCCACCATCCCTGACTGGATCGGGCCTGGTCGATAGAGAGCGATGAGGGCAGTCAGATCTTCCAGACTTCTGGGCTCGAGTTTGCGCAGCAGTGACTGCATCCCGGCACTCTCGACCTGGAAAAGCCCCAGGGCATCCCCATCCGAGAGCAGCTGCCAGGTGGCCTCATCGTCCAGAGGGAGCTTGTCGAGATCAAGTCGTTCCCCTGTCAGCTCAAAGATGATGTCGCACGCCTGGTGGAGCACATCCAGGGTCTTGAGTCCCAGGAAATCGAACTTGATCAGGCCGGTCGCTTCGACATCATCCATCGACAGCCCGATGACGGCGTGCCCCTCCTTGTCCGGGTAGATCGGTGCATAGTTCACCAGGGGGCGGTCGCCCAGCACGATGCCCGCGGCATGGACCCCTCTCTGGCGCAGGCATCCTTCGATTCCGATGGAGAGCTGGGCGGTACGCCTGAAGTTGAGGTGACCTTCCATCAACCTGGTCAGAGCTGGTTGCTTCAGCTCCGTCTCCAAGGTCGTGGCCTTGTTTTCGATAAGCGACGTCCATCTCTTGGCGTCTTGGAAACCGATTCGGAGAGCTCGAGCGACATCCGTGATTGCACTTCTGGGGTGGAAGGCCATCATCGTGATGATCTGGCTCACGCAGTCCGCTCCGTAGCGCTCTCTGACGTGGGCAATGACCTCGTCTCGGCGTGCCTTTGAGAAGTCGACATCGATGTCTGGCATCGACTTTCTTGCCGGGTTGAGAAACCGCTCGAAATAGAGGTTGTACCGGATGCTATCGATGGCCGTGATGCCGGCAGCCCAGGCAGTCAGCGCACCGGCCACCGAGCCTCGGCCAGGTCCGACTGGAATGCCCCGGCTCTTCGCCCAGTTGATGAACTCGGCGACGATGAGGAAGTAGGCCGAGAATCCCATCGTGATGATGAGATCGATCTCTGTGGCCAGACGCTCGGCATAGACCTTCTTCTGGCGTTGTGGAACTTGCCGTCCATCCAGACCCCGGAGGGCATACCAGGCGAAGTAGGCGTCCAACAGGGTGTGCCCCTCCGGGAGCTCGCTCGGGAAAGGTGATCTCCCAGCTCTGGCATGGGGAGGCAATGGGAAGGTTTCGTGTAGCCAATGCCACCGGTCTCGGTCGTCACTGATGTGAGAGGGGGGATCGGTGGACGGAAACCGGAAGACACCTGTCTCGATCCTGTGAGTGCAAGACCGTGCAATGGTCTCGCCAAGCTGGACCGGTTTCACTCCATGCAGCTCGGAGAGCTCCGTCTCGGTCTTCAGGTAGGCCTGGTCGGTCTGCACCTGGTAAGGACCAAGATCCTTGAGAGGGCGCCCTGTCGCCGATGCATGGAGGGTGTTGAGTGCCACGCAATCAGCGGGCTCGAGGTAGCGAACTTCGTTCGTTGCGACCAGGGGGAGACCAAGATCCACTGAGAGCTGGCGAGCTCGCCTACACAGATCCACATAAGAGGGGATGCCCAGATCCTGGAGCTCGAGATGCAGGCGTCCGGCGTCCAGCTTCTTCTGCAGGGACTCGATGTTTGTCCGGGCGGCTCCCTCATCCTGGCGCGGACCCAGAGGCCCGTGGGTACCGCTGGTGAGCACCAGCAATCCCTCCTGGTGGGTGTGCAGAAGGTCAAGGTCGATGCGGGGCCTGTAGTGCATGTGCGCGGCGCCCACCGTGATCAACTTGCAGAGATTCTTCCAGCCCTGGCTCTCCTGCACGAGCAGTACGAGCTCCCACCCGGTGTCCGGATCTTCTGGACTGAGCTGCGCCAGGCCCTGAGGCCAGACCGAGATCGTCGCACCGAAGATGGCCTGGATACCGTGCTCATCGCAGGCCTTCTGGTGGTCCAGCGCTCCGAAGAGATTGGCGTCGTCGGTAAGTGCGAGGGCCCCCTGGCCAAGTGACGCAGCCTTGGCTGCGAGCTCACCTGGCGTGGGGACCCCGTTGAGCAGCGAATAGCTGCTGTGAGTGTGAAGATGTGCGAAGCCCACTCTCAGGCTCCAGGCCTCCGTGCCTTCTTCTTGGAGGTGGTGCTCGCCTCTTTCTTCTTGGGGGCAGCCTTGGCCTTCTTCGCTTCCTTCTTCTTGGGAGAAGGGGCGCTCTTCGGAGAGCTGGAGGGACGCAAGTCTTCCATGTCGATCTCAATGACGATCTCGTCGCTGTTGACCGTGTAGCCCAGCTCCTTGAGCACGAGCTTCATGGCAATCTTGACGTGGTGAGCTGGGAAGGCTTTCTGAACATGCGGTGCTGAGCTGTTCCATGAGTCTCCCGCCATGCTCATGAGGTTGTGCTTGATGGTGATCTGCGCGTGGTGGTTCTTGATTCCCTTTTCGATGGCAGCTTCCACCACGGGCCCAAGCAGCCGCTTGATCTCCGCCTCGATGCTGGCGCGAGCCTTGTCGCGGCCGATCCATTCGTGGATCTTCTGCTCCGTATCGCTCCAGGCGTCCGACCAGGATGCCGATGCACTCTTGATGATGTCTGCGTAGGTCTTCATGAGGTCCTCGATGGGTTTGGTCACTTTGAGTGACAGATGAGCCCCGAGAATCTATGCCACCCTGAGTGGCGAGTCAACCCAACAGAGCGACGGTCAGCAACAGTGCCCGAAGCGCGTAGGACCCGGAGTATCTCCACCGAACTTTGGTAGGGTTCGCTTTCGCCACCAGTCCCTGTCAAGCCTCTTGCCGATGAGTGCGGTGGCGAAGCCATCCACCAGGCGTTCTTCGGGATCGATCTGGTGGTAGCGATCATCAGCTGTGTGCAATGTCTTTTCTCTGGGTCGCCCTTCTTTCAGGGCTTCTTTCACGATTGGGCTTGTCCGGATGACCTGGTGGCCGAGCTCGTGCATTAGCAGCCAGGCCAGGGACTCGGAGGTCTCCGTGGCGTCGGCGAGCAGGTGGGCCCCGTCCTCCTTGGTGATTGCCCTATAGGTATACGGTGCCTGGAGGTCCGGCGTGATCTCCCCCTGCTTGGAGCGGGGCCAGACATGCACAGCGACGGGCCTTCCGCCGTGGTTTCGGTACCATGTGCTGATTCTTTGCACCAGGTCGGGGTCCATCCTCCATGGCTGGGTGCCTGGATGGTAGTAGAGCTGAAAGCTCATGGAACTGGAATCCATCACCGCTGGTTTGTCACGAGGCATGTTTGACTCAGGGGTATCCGTCGAGACCCATGGAGATCATGTCCCTGATCGTGGGATCAGCCGAGATCCACAGGGTGAGTCGCTCTTGTTCATCGCTGGTGAGGACCTTGTCCCAGGGGTGGCCTGTCGTGTTCGTCACCCACTGGGTGAACTCGAGCACGGTGCCTTCCGGGTTGTCCCTGAACCAGGCTTCCACGATGGGCCAGGCGGAGGAGAGGGTTGCCTGGTCGATCTCGCCATAGCGCAGACTTGGTGTGTCGGGAGTTTCCATTTTCACCTCTTGAAACCATAAGCGATCGGCAGATCTGGGAAAACCCAGCAAGCGCGACAGTGGGCCATCTGGCAGGATTTGGGATGGATGCGCTTCTTGTACTTATCACTGTAGCTGAAGCGCGTTCCAACGGGACAGGTATAGGCCACTCCCCCTGAGAGTAGTGGGAGCTCTCCGAAGGTCCAGGGCGCCACTCTTTCGACAGCTCCGGTGCTCCCCGAGAGGCCGTTGATCTCAGGAGGTGACATGAAGGCATTCAGACCAGAGGGCCTGATGATCAAGTTGGGGGCCTCTGAGGCTGCCTGGCGGAGCGCCTTGAGCATCGTGGGGAATATCCAGACCCTGGTTGGGAGCCAGAAGAGGACATGGGGGAATGCCTTGGCAACGGTTGCCCAGGCGTTGAGGTAGGCCTTCCAGTGTTTCTGGCTGGGTCCGACGCTGAGGTCGCCTCCATCGTGGATACGGAAGAATCCTACAATCTGCCCCGAACGAGGCTTTTGGGCCCGAAAAAAGTCCAGGGAGTCTCCGAAGCTTGGTTTACCCGGAGGGAGGGGTACGACGATGGCATTCGCCCAGTCGGTGCAGTCCAGAACAGGGTTGTACCAGGGCACCTGGATGCGTCTGTCTTTCCAGACGCCGAACTCGAGACCCATGCGCTCTTGGAGAGGGAGCCCGTAGCAGGGGAGACGGGCAAAATCGACGAGTGCTGCTGTCAGGGAACTCGCAAGCAGGGCTCCTGTGGGGTCTGCTTCGAGCGACTGACGCACCCAGCTCGCATGGGCCTCGTGGCAGAAGGTGTTGTTGGGGCTGACGTAGTTTCCGGCGAGGGCATAGCATCTGTCACAGATGTAGATCTCGCCTGGTGTGCGTTTGCCCCCCCCTTCTGCAGCCTTGTTTGCGGCCACGCAGGTCCCTCCTTCATAGGTAGGGCCAGATGGAACCGAGAAGGAGGGTGCTCCCATCTTGGCAGTCGATGTCCAAAACCCAGTCCCCTTCCTGGAGAAGGGGATGCCCTTTGTGTCGACGCCGTGGATTACGTGATCGAAGACAAGATGTGGGGCCCCAGGGATTTGGCTCCCCTTTTTCTTGTATGTGATGTTCTCCTGAGGATGGTAGGTGATCTGGACCTGGTCAAAGATCGATGGCTCTTTTGCAGTGCTTGCAAGGGGCCAGGTCTGGTGAGCTTCTGAGATCGGGACGTCGATGGAAAACCGTCTCTCACGGTTCTGGATCATCTTGTCCCCGACGACCTGTCTCTTTCCGCGGGTCTTCTTGCGGGCCATTTGATCCAGCTCCAGGGTCCAAGTTTGGGTTACCCTATCTTCTCCTGATCACGGTATCAGCCGGAGAGTGATGTAGCGGTGCCTTCTCGCGAGCGATCGGAGTTTCCTCAGGTGCGTCGAGAGGAAGAGGACGAGGTCCGGAAAATAGCAACGACTTTGAGGAAGCTTGGTAAGGCGGCGAAGGTCACCACCCTGGAGCAAGTTGACAAAGTCGATCGGCATGCTGCGGAAGAGATCGAGGCCGTTCTGCGCCGTGCGCCGTCTTTCCTGGTCAAGGTCGTCCGTGACACGGTGGAGGCGGCTGCCGATGAGTTGAAGGAAAGCGAAGGCCCCTCGGCCGAGCTGACGGGCATTTCCCGGTCAGTGGCCCGGGTGGTACACGATCCGCGCAATGTCCGGGAAGCCGCAGCTGCCCTGGACCAGGTCGCCAAGATCATCTCGCGGGATCCTGCGGTAAAGCAGATGACCTCCCAGATTCTGAGAACCCTCGAGCTCCAGGGGATTCTGGGGGAATCGGAGCTCGCTCAACTCGTACAGTGGCTGTTGATCGCAGCTCAGAGTGGTGAGACCATCAAGCGCATTGTCCAGGGAGGCACTGTTGCGCTCGCTGTGGGTCCTGCAGCTCTCTCGGTCAATCGTCTGGGGGACTACAAGCTCCGCCTTAGCGCTCCGAACCCTATCTGGCCCCGCCAGGCTCTGAAGCTTCAGCTATCAGGCTCGCGAGATCGCCCCATGAGCGAGATCGGGATTCAGACTCCGATGCTCTTCACCATCTCTCCCGGGAGCAGGAGACACAAGGTCCTGGTGACGCCTTATTTCAAGGCGGAGGTGGCCGAGCAGGCCTGGAAGAGAGAAGCAGCTCGTCCTCTCGAGGAATGGGAGGGCGGTGTGAGAGCCACCGTCCGCTTTGGGCAGCACCTGGTGGTGGAGCGTTCAAAGCACGAAGGGGGTGCTGTGTTGGCGCTGCTATTGCTTGGAAGCATCGTTGCTTCAGAGTGGAACGGTTAGGACCGGGGCTCCCCGAATGGAGGTTTCCATGCGTTTTGTGAGATTTTCGGCTCTCCTGGCCGTTCTGTGCTGCTTTTTTGTTGTTCCCACCGTCCAGGTTTTTGGACAGGACGGGGGCAACGCCACCACTCCGGCCCTGGTTGAGGAAGCATCCGGTGCGGCTGAAGACGCTGCTGCAAGCGGTACGGAAGAGGCAGAGGCTGCCTCGGCTGGCGCTCCTGCTCTCTCCGATGAGCCCACAGCGGCTGAAGTCGGCGCCTTTGGGAACGCCCTCAGGTCGGCCATCCAGGCGAAGGCATGGCCCGTTGTGGTCGGGCTGGGCCTGATTGCCCTTGTCTATGTCCTGCGTCGCTTTGACATCGAGGACCGCGTGGGCACCAAGCTTCTCCCCTGGGCCGTACTGGGTCTCTCGGTAGGAGGAAACCTGGGTGCAGCTCTCGCAGCTGGGGTCGATGTCACGGACGCTCTCTGGACATCTGGATACGCCGCTGGCATTGCGATGGCCGGATGGGATCTGTCGAGCATGTTCCGGAAGGAAACTGAAGCGGCTTAGGCTGTTTAGTGTCGATCTTTCCATAGATGCCGTGTGCTTCCGTCGTGGGGCAGGGTGCTATGGTGGGGGTTCCATGATCCTCTCTCAAAGAGCCGCATTGGACTATGCCTGGTCGGGTAATCCGGCCA
>Ga0080013_1002083_pt1 | contig 24570 bp, 26 predicted proteins | sample ETNvirenome_6_85_FD_69236 | JGI IMG/M metagenome (GOLD analysis project Ga0080013, IMG submission 69236) | Marine viral communities from the Pacific Ocean - ETNP_6_85 (SPADES assembly) (version 2) | ecosystem: Environmental > Aquatic > Marine > Oceanic | place: Pacific Ocean | collected 2013-06-19
TCAGAAGTTAACGCTTGAAACACCCAACGATTATAATCACTGGTTCTTTACCGGCGGTATTATTGTCGGCGTGACTGTATCGATGGGCATATTCTATGCAGCGGTGCAGACTGCGAAATGAAAGAAAAAGATCTTAATTATATAGCGAAACTAGAACAAGCCATAGCAAAAAAATATGGAGAGGCGGCTATAAAAAATCCTGCCTCTGGCTGGAACGAAGAAAAAGAAAAAGAATATCTGGAACAGCTAAAAAATCTAAGGAAACAAGAAGCAGAGAAAAAGACACTTGCCGATAAGGTTGATGTAGGTGGGTTTTTTATAAGTGAGAAACTAATTAATAGAGAAACGAATAGGCAATGTCCTTTGTGCGAAGCATATTCTTTTTACAACAGAGACGAACTTTACATGAATAAGTTTAGATGTTGTTATGAGTGCTATGTTAAACATATTGAGGGCGTTGAAACCCACTGGCAAAAAAAGTGGGAGAGGATAAAATCAAATGTCAAATGAGCTTTATAGTATAATCATGGGGATTTCTCAAGCATTGTCGAAAAAACACGACGGCGCTTACGAGGAAGACGGCATGATGGATTTTTATGACGGCGCCAAAAGAGACTTAGTTAAGATTGGGCTGAACAGAGAAAAGGTAGAAGATATCAATGTCGACTCTCGTGGTGGACTTATGGATGGCTTTGGGTGTCAATTTCACGGCAATCATTTAATTATTAAATATAACGGTGAGGTCAATATGAAAGACCTACACCGCCACGGCCCCAAAAACTTCGAAGATGAAATCGAACAAACATTCAACGATATTGTTAAATATTTAAAGAAAGAATACAAAAAGGCCACAGGCAAAGCCCTCAATTTAACCTCTGCCGGCGATGCGAACTCATTGATTCAGCGCATGTCCAATGTTCGAAATTGGGTTCAGTCATCTAAGAGATATAAAATTGGCGGTCTGGATGTAAGTGAAGTAGAGGACAACGAAGAGAAAAGCTCCAGTTGGCGAGACGAACATAAAGTCGACGCCGCAATTAAAAAATTCTTATCGCTCTCTTCAAAACAAAATCCGAAAAACAGATTCAAGAAGAATCCAGAACGACCAGAGCCGGGTGAAGTTGACAAGGGATAATAAAAAATTGAATGGCAAAAACATACCACTTAACAAAAGCCAATATAAAGAAAGAGCTTATTAAATGCGGTAAAGATCCGGTCTATTTTATTAATAATTATGTTAGAATTTCCCACCCCATGAAAGGGCTGGTGACTTTTAATTTATATTCCTTTCAAGAAGATGCAGTCCGAGATTTTCTAGACCATCGTTACAACGTTGTCTTGAAAGCCAGACAGCTAGGAATATCAACAACAATATCTGCTTATATAACTTGGCTTATGCTGTTTCATAGAAGCAAGAATGTTGTTGTTATGGCAACAAAACTACAAACTGCCGCCCACCTTGTTAAAAAAGTAAAATTAGCAATGAAGTCTCTACCAGAGTGGATGATGATATCCCGCATTGTTATTGACAATAGAAATTCTTTTAAACTTGACAACGAGAGCGAAGTTAAAGCAATTTCGACTTCTGGCGATGCTGGTCGTTCTGAGGCGCTTTCTTTGCTTGTTGTGGATGAAGCTGCATTTGTAGAGAATATGGATGTTTTGTGGGCCGGCCTGTTGCCAACTCTATCAACTGGTGGCGATTGTATTGTTGCTTCAACGCCAAATGGAGTGGGTAATCTGTTTCATAAAATTTATAGTGAAGCAGAGCAGGAACTAAATGATTTTAATTATTTAAAGTTGCCATGGGATTTGCACCCGGAGAGAGATCAAGAGTGGTTTGAGAAAGAAAGCCGTAATATGTCAAGAAGGGAAATTGCACAAGAACTGCAGTGTAGTTTTAATATGTCTGGTGAAACATTAATTGCCGGCGTGGATTTGGAAAAGATTGAAAGCCTGCTAGAAGAGCCAATGTATAAAACTGGGTTTGATAGAAATTTGTGGATATGGAAAAAATTTGATGTATCAAAAAAATATTTTTTGGTAGCCGATGTTGCCAGAGGCGATGGGCAGGATAATTCTACTTTTCATATTTTTGATTCGGAGACAATGGAACACGTTGTAGAATATAAGGGCAAACTACCAATTGATATGTTTGCACCTTTAATCTACGAGACAAGCAAAGAGTATGGTTTTTGTTTAACAGTAGTTGAAAATAATTCAATTGGTATGTCTGTTTTAGATAAATTGATTAATATGGCTCATCCAAATCTTTATTATTCCAGAAAAGGCAACCATGAGCACGTTGATCAGTATTTGGCTGAACAACAAAAAACAGTTTCCCCGGGGTTTACCACGACAGTTAAAACGCGACCACTAGTAATTGCAAAACTTGAAGAGCTAATTAGAAACGGGGCTATAAAAATAAAATCAAATAGGCTGTACAATGAACTCAAGACCTTTGTTTGGCATAACGGCAAAGCGCAAGCAATGCGCGGGTACAATGATGATTTAGTAATGGCCTGCGCCATTGCGTCTTGGATTCGCGAAACGGCGTTAACGATAAACAAACAAGAGGTTGCATATAAGAGGGCTATGTTGAATTGCTTGTTTAAAACAAAAAAATCTATTAGTACAACTGTCGACGGCATGAAACAACACAATAGAGATAAATATATTAAACCAAATCCGAGAGATATAGTTATGAACATAGATAAGCCTTTTTTCCGGAAGTAAAAAACAATGGCATATAGAAATATAAAAAATAAAAGAAGAAGCTTAGGGAACAACCCACATAATCCGGGTTCATCGTTATTTAAGAAGTTGACGAGATTGTTTTCAGGCCCAATTATTAATTATCGGCAACAACATGCTAGAAAACTAAGAAGACATAAGCTGGATAAATATGGCTCTACTTTCAGAAGCGCCAGTGGTCAGCAGTTTAAAAAGAAAACATATAACCCATATGACCATATTATGACTGGAATGATGAAACAACAACATCGTTCTGAACGGTATGGTGATTTTGATCAAATGGAATTTACGCCAGAATTAGCTTCCGCTTTAGACATATATGCCGATGAGATTACAACGCACACTCAATTTAGCAAAGTATTAAAAATTGAATGTACAAATGAAGAAATTAAAAATGTACTAGAAACTTTATATTACCAAGTATTAAATGTTGAGTTTAATCTTTTTGGGTGGACTAGGACTTTGTGCAAATACGGAGACTTTTTTCTTTATCTAGACATTGACGACAAGATCGGTATTAAGAGTGCAATTGGTCTGCCCGCCGGCGAAGTTGAAAGGCTAGAGGGTGAAGATCCTACCAACCCAAACTATGTCCAATATCAGTGGAACACCGCCGCGATGACATTGGAAAATTGGCAAGTTGCTCACTTTAGAGTGCTTGGAAACGATAAATATGCGCCATATGGAACAAGCGTCCTTGACCCGGCTAGAAGAATCTGGAGACAGATGACGCTGTTGGAAGATGCGATGATGGCATACAGGATTGTTCGCGCCCCCGACCGCCGCGTGTTTTATATTGATGTCGGTGGCATTCCACCAGAAGAAGTTGAGCAATTCGTTGAAAAAGCAATGACGCAGATGAGAAGACACAGCGTTGTTGATGCTAGTTCTGGTCAAGTTGACTTAAGATACAACCCAGCTTCGATTGAAGAAGATTTTTGGATTCCCGTTCGTGGTGGAGCTAGTGGAACAAAAATTGAGAATTTGGGCGGCCAAGCAAGAGCCGGCGACATCGATGATGTTAAGTATTTGAGAGACAAGTTGTTTGCCGCAATTAAGATTCCAATGTCTTATTTAATTCGCGGCGAAGGAGGCGAAGAAGATAAAGGCTCGTTGGCGCAAAAGGATATTAGATTCGCAAGAACTGTTCAAAGATTGCAACGATCGGTTATATCAGAATTGGAAAAGATAGCGATCGTTCATTTATACACTCTTGGATATAAGGGCCACGATTTGGTTTCTTTTAAATTGCATTTACACAATCCTTCGAAAATTGCCGAATTGCAAGAAATTGAGCACTGGACACAGAAATTAAATCTTGTAGGCCCAGCTACAGAACAAATCTTCAGCAGAAGATGGGTTGCAAAGAACATTCTAAACGTCTCAGAAGAGGAATTTGTCCGCAATCAAAGAGAGCGATTCTACGATAAGAAGATCGATCAAATGATTGAGAAGGCAGCAGAGGCAACCGGTGCTTCATCAGGCGCCCTGAGTACGGCATCTGAAATGGGCGGCGTACAGTCTGTAACTGGAGCCGGCACCGGCGCAGCAGAAGGCGGCGATGATGCCGGCGGCGAGGAAGAACTGGGCGGCGAAGGTGCTCTTGGCGGCGACATGGGCCTCGGCGCTACTGAGATGGGGGGCGAAGCCCCAGCAGAAGTCACCCCACCCGCCGGCGGTGAAGAAGAGGGTGTCTTGATGGCGGCCCCAGCAGAAGCAGCACCCGGCAAAAGAGATGATCCTCAAGGAGATTCGTGGATTAGAATGTCTAGAAAAGATATAATGGGCCGGGAGCATACAACAACATCTGCAGCTAAAGGCAAGTGGCATACTCCGAAAGGCCCTGCCGCCGATGGCAGAGGTCAGATGCGAAAGCATATGTTAGCACAGGCCGGCCCAGCAGAGTTTGGCCGCCGCCACATCGGAGTAGATGTATTTGATCGACTAGCTCGGGGGACTGTTTCAGAAAACAAATCTAATTATAGTGACAAAGTTGAAGAAGAACTTTTTCAAACCAATATAGAAGTAAGAATGTTGTTGGAAAGCTTGGAGAAAAAAACTGATGAAGTTTAAACATAACAAAAGAAGAAATACGGCTTTTTTATATGAAATCCTTGTTAAAGAGCTAACGCGAACAACCATAAAGAATGACGAAAAAAAGAAACAAATTATTGTGCAAACCATAAAAGAATTTTTTAATAAGAATTCTGTTTTAGGCAAAGAGCTTGAAATTTATAAAACGCTAAATGAAACTTCTGCGCTTAGAGAAAAAGATGCAGAAAAATTGCTATTTGAAATCAAAATAATGTACAGAAACACAATTAATCCTAAAAGTGTTTATTCCGCCCAGTCTAAGTTAATTTCTAGAATAAATAAAAGCATTTCATCAAACACATTTTCAAACTTTGTTCCGAATTATAAGAATTTAGCCAGCATATTTCAAATTTTTAATGATCAAGCCTCTATTAAAAGTCGAGTTTTAATGGAAAGACATGTAATAAAAAGTATGATGATAAGAAAGGGGGAACAAAAACAAAACTTGCCGATTTCGAATACAACTTTAAAGATCTTTTCAAAAAAATTCAACAATTCGTACAGCGATCTGCTGAGCGAGCAGAAAGAACTGCTTTCGAAGTTTGTGTCCTCTTTTAAGGATAGCGGACTAGAGTTGAAAATATTTTTAAATGAAGAAATTACTAGATTGAAAGAAGAAATAAACAATTCACTGGAGCACGAAGACATAAAAAATGATCCGGATATGGCTTCAAAAACAAAGAACGTATTAAAGATTTTAGAAGATTTTAAAGGAAAATATATAACAGAGGAAGTCTTGTCGAGAGTTCTTAAGATACAGCAGTTGGCGAATGAGATTAAACTAGATGCAAAATAAACAAAAATTAGATCAAACGCTAAGTGAAATTAGAGTTGTTGTCAGTAGTTTAGAACCAGAGAAGGGCGCAATAAAGGTTCGTATTGCTGAGCCTCCTCCACCTCCTCCACCTGATCCCGGCATTAAAATAAAGGTAGGCTTAGATCCAGACACCAAGATCAAGTTAAAAATTAAAGAGCCGATTAAGGTGTATTTGAAAATTCGTAGCACTCTTAGCGGTGACTATATGATTTTTGATCATCCTCTTTATGACATTGCTATTATACCGGCAAAAAATAAGATCGCGACATTTGTAAGGGGCGATGCACAAATTGATCCGTACCCATCACAAAATAAATTTTTTAATTTTCTGCGATTCAGGGGTATTATAATGCCAGAGACTGTCCAAGCTGGCAGTATTTATGGGTCGTTGGAGGCAATGTATCCTGTCAATGATAAGGTGGATACTATTGAGGTAATTTTGCTGGCAATTTATGATTTTATGAAAAGCGAGACCCCGGAGATCGAGGCCGCGCTTGATTATGAATTAGAAGTGGAAGATTTGTATACAGATCCTGATGAAGAGGACACGACCGAGTTGGGCGAAGTGCCTCATGAAGAGAAGAAAGGTTCCATTGATCCAAATTATAAACAATATCAGATAATTTATAGAATTTAGGAGGAATTATGGAGCTTGTTTGGTTCGTTTTGGCTGCTTACGGCTTAACGCAGATTTTAGTTTACGGCAGTATTTTTAATAAAATAAGACCAGAAAAGGGGTTTTTTGGAGAGCTATTTCACTGTCCAATGTGTTTGGGCTTTTGGATTGGTGTATTGTTGTACGGATTTTCTTTTTATACAGAACTATTTACATTTGAACTCAATTGGGCTAATCCAATTATTTTGGGCAGCTTGAGTTCCGGCACATCATACGCCTTAAGTATGTTATTTGGAGATGAAGGAATCAATGTCAAAAGGAATTAATATTTTTGTTGAGAACCACTGGATGCTACAACCGCCGAGGCTTTGCAAAAGCGGCTGCTGTATCGGGCGGGTAACGCCCGCTAGGTTTCAATAAATGAAGATAACTATTAAAAAACTTAAGCGGCTTATTAAAGAAGAGATGGTCGAAGTGGGGGATCTCAGTGTTGATATTCCATATCACAAGGCTTTAGAGTCTGTTAAAAAACTCCCCGCCGAGGTCATAAAAGCAGCTATTTTAAGCTCCGGAGATAAGAAGTTAATTTCTCAACTGGCCATTAAACTGCAAGGTGTTGAACAACAATGAACAAACAAGTGCTCTTACAGGAATATTATGCTTTATGCGAAGGCGGCGTTTGCCAAGACCTTCTCACTGAACGCGAAAAACAAGAGATGCGTGACGGCACTGCACTTTACCTAACTGGTGTTATGCAACGAGCCGACGCAAAAAATGGCAATGGAAGAGTATATTCTTTAGATATTTTAAAGCGCGAAGCCAAGAACTATATGAAGCTTATTAAAGAAAAGCGCGCTCTGGGAGAACTAGATCATCCAGAAAGCTCTGTTGTGAATTTGCAGAACTGCTCGCACCTTGTAACAGAAGTGTGGTTTGATGGCAACGACATGATGGGAAAAATTAAGGCTTTGAGCACGCCATCTGGTGAAATTTTAAAATCTTTGATTAAAAGCGGAGTGCAAGTTGGTATATCCTCCAGAGGCTTAGGCTCTGTAGAAGACCGCGCCGGCCACACATATGTTCAGGACGACTTTCAGCTTATTTGTTTTGATATTGTAGCAGATCCATCAACGAAGGGCGCTTTTATGAAACCAAATATAAGAGAGAGTAAAAAACTCATGAATCGTATTTTCACAAAAGCCGATCGTATAAATCGTGCCTTAAACAGTATTTTAGAGGAATAAAATGAAGCGCCAAGAATTTAAAAAGAAAGTCAAACCCATTATAGAAGAGTGTATTAAAGAGATGCTTCTAGAAGAGGGTTTTTTATCAAGTTTAATTTCTGAAGTTATTAAGGGCACAAGTAACAATGTTATTCGCGAAGCAAAGCGACCAGAACCGCAAAAAAAGGTAACAGAAGAGCGCAAGCACATTAAAAGAAAGTCAGACGCGTCCAGAAAAAAGCTATTAGAAGCGATCGGCGCAGATGCTTTCAACGGTGTTAATGTTTTCGAAGGGACAACCCCAATGACAAACAATAAATCAACAGCAAATCCGCTGTCTAATGTTGAACCCGGAGACCCGGGTGTAGATATTTCAAATATTCCCGGTGTAAATCTTTGGAAACATTTGGTTAAAGGGTAATTTTATGAAGAATGGACATATAACAATAAGCTCTAGAAGAAATGAACCGTTTGAAAAGATGTTAAAAAGGTTTGTTAGGCTAGTTAAAAAAGAGAGAATAGTTGAAGAGGCTAGAGAAAGGATGTATTATGAAAAGCCTTCGGCTAAAAAAAGAAGGTTGAAAAGAAGAAGGGTACAAACCAAACAAATCAACTAATTATAAGAAATGAGGAAAAACAACTATGACATTACCTAGCGCACTATATGACCAAAGATTAAAAGCATCTCATGTACGAACCCGCCGACCACTTTCGCTGTATTACACTGAAGCTGTTCCGTCAGGAAGTCAAGATATTCCTGATGATACGACGGTCGTAGAGACAGTTGCAATCGCCGACCTCAAACTTGCCTTGAACGGCGCGCCCGGCAGCGGCGAGAATGGATATGCCACCGGCAACGCTAGTCATCTTCACCTGTTAATTACAAACGACTCTACAAATGAAACCGTGCAGATATTTGTTTACAATTATGCTTGGAAGGGTTGGGCGCCTTTGTACATTCCAGTGAACTTCGGCGGCGCTACCGCCGATGCCGCTTATGTTGCCGCTAAGTGGACTTGCCTTAATGGTACGAAAAGCGTAATTGTCCCAATTTATGGCTCCGACCGCGTTGCATTTATTCAGACCGGCGAGCCGGACGCTAATTATATAATCAAGGCAGCAGTCAGCACCTTCTAGGTATCACAATACATTCTAAGTCGTTTTAATTTTTACAGGACTATTTATTGTTAACTGTAATTATCAGGAGAGTACTCGATGTCATCAATGTTAGAACAGGCCATAGTGGATGCTGCGGCTCTGCGTGAAGCCGCCATCCAAAGTGCTGAACAAGCAGTAGTCGAGCAATATTCGAATCAGATCAAAGAAACAGTAGAACAACTTTTGGAACAAGACGAACTCGGCGGCGGAATGGACCTAGGCGGTGGAATGGACCTAGACGCTGAAGAGGCTCCTGCCCCCGGCACTCCCACACCAGATAATATTGCAAAAGATGCTGACACCGAACAGGCCAAGGCAGTCGGTGGCATCGGCGGCCAGACTTTGGAAGCTTTTTACGAGAGCATCGCTGATGATATTGACGAAAATACTGTTTTAGAAATTGAATTAAACAACTTAGACTATAATGCTGCCCGCGGCACCGGCAAAAATGAGATTACCCCTATGCGAGAGAGCAACGAATCAGAATGTAAATCCGACGACGACTGCCCTAGTCTTTCGCAACCGCGTTGCAAAGATAGCAAATGTGTAGAGGCCGCCGATTCGGACGAAGAGTTACCCGATATTACTATCGATGAAGATCTCTTAGGGGAATTAGCAGAAACACTTGCAATGGACTTTAAGGGTCAGCCGGATGGCGGGTTTGCCAACGGCCAAATGAAACCTACGAACGCTGTTCACGATACTCAAATGGTAAAAGAGATCGCAGCACAAATTGAAGAATATGCTGCTGAACAAGACACAAAAACTAAAAAACTAAAAAAAGAAAATAGACAACTTGAAAGAAAAAATTTACAATTACAAAAAGAACTTAGAAAGGTCAACACCACTAGCAATAGAATGCTAGAGGCTGTAGGCCAAATTAAACAAAAATTTGAAAGTGTGCATTTAATGAATGCAAAACTTTTTTATATCAACAAGGCTTTAATGGAAGTCTCCTTGAATGAGCGGCAAAAAGAACAGATTGTCGAATCTATTAACAATGTTGATACTATAGAGAATGCGAAAGTCGTATATGAAACTCTTCTAGGCACAGTGGACTCCTCCAACAAAAGAGGACCGGAATCACTGAGCGAAGCAGTAAACAAGCGAAATTCGTCCTCGATTCTTCTTCACTCTAGAAAGAGAGAGGAGAAGGCTAATAATACTGATGATTTCACTAAGCGCATGATGCGGTTAGCCGGAATCAAATAACCTATAGGAGGAAAAAATTATGTCAGGTATTGTTCAAAGATTAACAGAAAATATCGTTTCTCGTGATCTTGCGAAAGAGGGTGCCGCTCTGCTTACTAAGTGGGAAAAAACCGGTCTTTTAGAAGGCATCGATAATGATAGGAGTAAGAACACCATGGCCGTTCTGCTCGAAAATCAAGCTAAGGAGCTTCTTCGTGAAACTTCGGCCATGGCTAATGGTGATGTTGAGGGCTTTGCAGCCGTCGCGTTTCCGATCGTTCGCCGAGTATTCGGTGGGCTAATTGCTAACGAACTCGTTAGTGTACAACCGATGAGCCTCCCTAGTGGGCTTATCTTCTTCTTGGATTTCCAAGTTGCAACTACGAAACTGGGTTATAATGCTCGCGGTGTCGCGGATTCGCTCTATGGCGGCAATGTCGTAGGTCAGCAGATCACTGGTGGTGTTGATTTGTCCGGTTTCAAGGGCGGCGCTACTAATGTTTCTGGTTCTTGGGGCCAAGAGACAAGCTTTTACAGCTTGAATCAGGGTTATTCAACGGCAACTAGTAGCATTGGTAAGGGAAGTGCAGCTTACGGCGCGCCGAAGCTTCAAGGTGTTGCTTCTGGTACTGTTGGTGGCACTTGGACTGGCTGGGACGGCACTACAACGGCTCACCATCACAGTCTGCTTGCTGCTGGTACCGTATTGGCCTCTGAGTACTCAGATTTGGGCGACAGACTTGTTCAGTATGATCCAGATCTGGTTGGCAAGAAGGTTATTGTTGTCACTGTCTCTGGTAGTTCGGCTTGGAGCCAGCTTGACACCAACAATTTGACGGCAATTACTGCCGTTTCGGGTTGTGCACAACCGGGCAGCCCGGGCAATGTTACACTCTTTGCGGATCCGCGGCTGTCACAAGGCGGAAGTCATCATATTGCTGGTCAGCTAGTTCGTAGGCTTACACGCTTTGATCCAATTTTAACTGCTAATAAGTTAGCAGGCGGGCCACATACCGAAAGAGACAACAGATTCCTTATGGTATTTGCGGCGACCGGTTCTGAGACTTTTGCTCAGATGTCATCTTCTTGGTGTCTTTCAAGTCGCGGCGGCGCCGTCACCTCTACCGGTCCGTGGTTCGAATATCCGATCTCGGATCAGTTCAACAATGTCGGTGCTCGCGCACTTGGTGGCATTGCTGGTGCTGACCTCTGGGGTTTGGAAGAGGCGAGCAATACTGTTGGTGATACACAGGGTGTTATCCCTGAGATCGACATCAAGGTTGATTCTGTAAGTGTTACGGCACAAACCAAGAAGCTGAAGGCCAAATGGACTCCAGAGCTTGGTCAAGACCTCAATGCATACCATAACTTGGATGCTGAAGTTGAGTTGACCTCGATTCTTTCAGAGCAGATTGCTTTGGAAATCGATCGTGAGATTCTCGTTGACCTCATTAAGGGTGCCACCGCTGGTACGCTTTACTGGGCTCGTTCACCCGGTCTGTTCGTTAACAGAGAGACTGGTGCAGAGGTTGGTGCGTTGTCCGCAGCGCCTGACTTTACCGGTACGGTTAGCGAGTGGTATGAGACGTTGCTAGAGACTGTCAATGACGTTTCGGCTCGTATTCATCGTAAGACCATCCGTGGTGGTGCGAACTTCATTGTTACTTCGCCTGAAGTTGCTTCGATTCTAGAGTTCACCTCTGGTTTCCGTGCTTCGGTTGCTGTTGATGATGATAAGGGTACTGCTGGCGGTGTTAAGGTTGGTAGTATTTCGAAGAAGTGGGATGTCTATGTTGACCCCTACTTCCCAAGAAATATCCTTCTTGTTGGTCGTAAGGGTTCTAGCTTCCTTGAGAGTGGCTATGTATATGCTCCTTACGTTCCGTTGCAGGTTACGCCAACTATCTTTGGACCGGAAGACTTCATCCCCCGCAAGGGCGTGATGACGCGCTACGCGAAGAAGATGGTACGTCCTGATATGTACGGCCTTGTTGTTGTACGCGGTCTGATTGGTGAGTCTGGTGCAACCAGCTAAGTCAGTTTGACTAAAAAGGATTAATTTCCGGCCCCCGCTCTTCGGAGCGGGGGTTTTCTTTTTGTAGCTGACTATTTATAAGTAACTTGAGAGTTTTCTTCGGGGCCGGGGCCACTGACCCTTAAAGATTTATAGCCGAAGTGGCTGGCTATATTTCGTGATTATAATCGGGTTATCGATAACCATATCAAACAACACACCTTAAAGGAGGAAACAAATTATGGGAAGAAGAATAGGGCTGGGGCACCTTGAGACCCTTGTAGAAAATTTAAAGAGAGAGTTGAACCTTGATAGTTCTACTCTTGCCGGCGCAAAGAGGCCGACTCAAACGGTAACAGATCTTGGGTCCCCGGGCGGCGCAGTCGCAGTTACTGTTACTGCCGCGAATTCAGGGATGATAACGCTGGTACCAGCCCTGACCGGCGGGACTCACACGATCGAGTTGCCGGCTTGTGCTGACGCGGTGGGTTGTACGTGGACATTTGTCATGATCGCCACCGCCGGCCAAGACTTCGATATAACAACCAACGCCTCCGAAAAGATTGTTGGTACCACAGCCAAAGGCGACGGTGACAACGCTGCAGCCGCGCAGGCTGCTGATTCGGTCGGATTTGATGCGAATGCAATTATTGGTTCACGAATTTCAATCACTTGCGTTTCGTCAACAGCTGGCATTGCTTTTATTGCTCACGACATCTTAGATGGCCTTGCGGCGAATACCGGCGGCATTAACTTCAAATAATAGGCTAGAATAGCAGCTATTATACAAACTAAAACCCCCGGTGTGTGTCGACACACACCGGGGGTTTTCTTTTTATTTGACAAGTGTTTAATATTGTTCTATAATAGCGCTTAAAATATATCTTTATATTTCACTCCCCTCTTGTTCTTTGGAGCAGGGGGGTTTTCTTTTTACCACTCAACTAATTACTATGATACGAGGAGTACACTATAATGGCGAAGCCAACTCTTACACCAGCCAGCACTTTGAGTAAAGTCATCTTGCCAGTAACTGGAAATGCAGATAATGTTATATCTACACTTCCTTATGGGGTGTATCAAAATGAATCTACATTTGTCGATGCAGCCAAAGATCAGGTTGCTTATGTTTATAAGAAGCTAGGCGGCGATGTACTCGATGTTGAGCTAACTGAAGGTAATGTTTATGCTGCTTATGAAGAATCGGTATTAGAATACTCTTATATTGTTAATATTCATCAAGCTAAGAATTCACTAGGCGACTTGCTTGGCTCAACAACCGCTTCATTTGATGAAGATGGCGAGATCAAAGTAGATGATGGCCTAAAGAACGAAAAAGTTGAACTTAAATATCCAAGATTTACTTTTAGATATTCGCAACGAGCAGCAGACGGCATAGCTGCAGAAGCAGTGCTTGGCGATGCCAATGTTTATTCAGCATCTTTTGATATTACAAGAGATGTACAAGATTATGATTTACAAGACATTATATACTCAGCTTCAATTGATGGCTCAAATACGGCATTTCCATATTACAATAAAGTAGGAAAAAACAAAATTACCATTAGAAAGGTTTATCACAGAACACCAAGATCAATGTGGAGATTCTTTGCATATTATGGCGGATTAAATGTCCTTGGCAACTTGTCGACTTATGGAATGTATGCTGACGAATCAACATTCGAAGTTATTCCTACATGGCAAAACAAATTGCAGGCGATGCAGTATGAGGACAGCATTACGACAAGAACATCGAATTATAGCTATGAGTTATTCAACAATAAACTCAGAGTGTTTCCAACACCAATCGATTCAAGCCCTTCGAAGTTTTGGGTTAAGTTTACTATTGAAAACGAGCGAGAGCCGTGGCAAGAGTATATGACAGACAGAAAGAAGGGCGTTGATGGCGTTAATAACCTGAATACTTTGCCCTATGCAAACATTTCATATATTAATATTAACAGTATTGGTAAGCAGTGGATTAGAAGATTTGCGCTGGCCTTATCAAAAGAGATGTTGGGACAAATTAGAGGCAAATTCGGCGGAACAATACCAATTCCCGGCGAAACAGTAACTTTGAATTCCGGCGATTTGTTATCGCAGGCGAAAGAAGAGCAAGACAAGCTCAGAGAAGAGTTAAAGACAGTTCTTGATGAATTGACATATGCCAAGTTGGCAGAGAGGGACGCTTCAATAGTTGAAAATGCTACTAAGACACAACAACATATTCCGCTTCCATTTTTAGTGGGGTAAATAGATGGCAGAAGACAAATGGTCACAACCGGATGCTCCACCACCTCCGTTATTTACGGGTGAAAAGGAGAAAAACTTTGTCAAACAAATTAATGATGAGGTTATTGAACGAGTTGTCGGGCAGCAAGTATTATATTATTCAGTTAGTGTTGAACATTCAGAATTTCATGATGTTTACGGCGAGGCGATCAAAAAAACAACACTGCCTCCTATTAGAGTATATGCTTTGATTGAATGGGAAGGTCTTACTACAGAAACGGGAAAATTTGGCGTAGATAGAAAATCATCTATAACAATACATTTTCACAAAAGAAGAATAACAGAAGATCAGGATATTTTTGTAAGAGAGGGCGATTTTGTTTTGTACGGTGAGATCTTTTATGAAATCGTTTCCTTAGATGAGCCAAAACAGCTTTACGGACAGCCAGATGCACGCTATGAAATCGTTGCCAAATGTATAAGAGCAAGAGAGGGCAAGTTTAATGCCAAGTAAAACAAAAAAAACTGGTAAAATCTTAAATTTAAAGCCGTCAACTTTTGCAACGATCGACAAAGCGGTGTTAAAGTGGGTTGATGACGCTTTAAACATTCATTCTTCTACAAACGATGGCTGGAAAAAAGTGCCTGTCGTCTGGATTACTGCCGAAAGAGCATTTCAGATCAAAAATAAGCGCGAAATGAGAAGTGTTGATTCTGAATCTCTTATTTTCCCTTTGATGACGATAGAAAGAGAGGGTATGACAAAGACACCGGTCAGCGCTAGGCCCATGCCCGGAAACCTTTACCCGGATAATATGGGATCTCGCGGATATAGGGGCGGCGCTTTTACTTTGACAAGAAGGATGAATCAAAACAAGACAAGAAATTTTGCAGCAACAGATTCAAACAGAGTATTGGGGCAGTATTACTTTCCTAATAAATTAAAGAAAAATAAAAGGATCGTTTATCAGACAATTTCTATTCCATTTCCGGTATATTACGATCTCACATATAATATTAATTTGCGCGCAGATTATCAGCAGCAAATGAACGAAATGATGGCACCATTTGCAACCTATACTGGGGGCATAAATCACTTTAGAGTCGAGCAAGACAATCATTTTTATGATGTGTTCATTGAGGATAGCTATGCTTCGGAAAACAATATTGCATCTTTAGCAGAAGAAGAAAAGAAGTATGAAACGGTGGTTAAAATTAAAGTTTTAGGATATTTGATTGGCGCGGATAAAAATCAAGAAACACCAAAGATTGCTATACGAGAAAATCTTGTAGATCTCAAGTTCAAAAGAGAAAGAGTGATTGTTGGCGATATAAATGAAATTGGCAGTGAAGACTTCAGAGGCTAGTACCTGCATTTTGACATTTCATTAACTATTTACTGTAGTATCAACTTGCAATACTCAGGAGAGCGAATAATATGGCCAGAAAATTCAAATTTATATCACCCGGGGTTTTCCTAAATGAAATTGACAATTCGCAGTTACCAAGCGAACCACAGCCTGTAGGCCCGCTAATCATAGGCAATACTCGTAAAGGACCGGCAATGCGCCCCGTCCGCGTTGAGTCGTTTGCAGAGTTTGTTGATGTTTTCGGACAGCCTACTGCTGGCAATGACGGCACAGATGTTTGGAGAAGCGGCGAACCACAAGCCCCAACTTATGCTGCTTATGCCGCACAGGCATGGCTTAAAAACTCGCCCACAATTAATGTTGTGCGGTTGTTGGGCACAGAACACAAAAATAGAACAGCGGCCACTTCAAATAACAGTGGTCAGGCAGGTTGGCGAACCGATCAGGTGCGCGACACCGCGCTGGTGAGCACACTTCAAGCTGGTAACGAGACAGGCGGCGCATATGGCCTCTGGGTGTTTTCTCCCAAGATCTCTGCATCTCAGCACACCGACATGGTTGTGTATCCATCCGTTCCGGCGGCTCAAGCCACCGGTTCTTTGGCGGCAATTTGGTATATGAACGGCGGTTCTATTGGTTTAGATGGAACAACGGCAGACGGGACCGGCTCTCTAGGTGGTGTGGCCGCTGTGGACAATGTTATGACTCACTCAATTAGTGTTTTGATGCAGTCTGATAATGATGGCCGTTTCAAAGCTAGTCTTGAAAATAGTGATATGGGCTTCAGCGAAACAATTGAATTTTCAATTGATAGTGGTGATAGAAACTATCTTCGAAGAGTCTTTAACACGAACCCAACGTTGGTTAACACAAACATTAGCTCTGTAACTTCGTCATATTGGCTTGGTGAATCATTTTGTGATACAATAGACATTGAGGCATCTAGAAATACAGCAATTTCTGGCACCTATTCAGCTGTAAATATGACATATTTAAATGTAGACGGAAATGTTGCTGCCGGCGCCGCCGCCACACCAAAATATTTAGGCATAATTATGCCGATTCATGCTGCAAATAGTACGGCTGAAAATTATGATCATGGCCATAAATTAGCAGCATTCGCAGATAGTTCTGGCAATCGCAGAAATAGTAGAACTGGTTGGTTTATTTCACAAAATGTTGGTGAAAGAACATCTTTCGATGCTAGGAATATGCAAAAGCTTTTCCGTTTCCACGGATTGGATAATGGCACTTGGTGTCAAAACAAGTTTAAGATTTCTATTACAAACATTAGATATTCTAAAAACAATGACAACAAATACGGCACTTTCAGCATTGAACTCCGCGATATTAAAGATCGCGACGGCGCAAAGCTTGTTTTAGAGAAATATGACAATTGTAATCTAAATCCAGATTCTGAAAACTATGTTGCTCGTCAAGTTGGTGATATGTATACAGTTTTTGATCCAACTGAGCGGATCCTTCGCGAAAGAGGCAATTGGCCAAATCGCTCTAAGTTTATTCGAATAGAAATGAACACTGAAGTTGATGTTGGTGCAGCCAATGAAGAATACCTCCCATGGGGTGTTTGGGGGCCACCAAAATATCATGATCTTGCTTGGATTAATCACCCGCAAGGCGCGGTCTTCAAAAGCTCGGTGTTGAACGCGACAAGCGGCACCGTGTGGTGGGATCTTGGCTTCCAAGGCGGCGGGGCTGCCGCCGCCGCTATCGGTGGCACCGCCGGCCCTGATAATATTCGGGCAGCCGCCTTCATTGTCGGCGGCTCTTCAGACGGAGAAAATGTTTCACTTTCTGCTTCTCACCCACCTCATCCTGTTACTATTAATTTCCAACAGTTGGTTTCAGGTACAAATGGAAACTCAACGGACGGCCTCCACGGATGCCTGCCGGCATCCAGTTCGCTAGGGTTTAAATTCCCCGCACTGCCAATGAGACTATCTGGCACAATAGGCGGAACAAACTTCAAGACCGCATATTGGGGAGTTTACACCGGTGTCGCAAGAGACAAAAATTATAAAACAAAGCACAATGAAGATATTGTTGATCATCTTCGTGTCGGTGCTTCGGCACTGGTCGATGTTTGGGATGGCGACACAACAAATGCCTACCTAACACCACAGTTTGTCTTTACAATGGATGATCTTTCACAATCTGTTGGCAACGGCGCGCTCACAACGGCTGCAGCCCAGCGCGGCGGCGACTTTGTTTATGTTTCCGGCTCTCATCAAGCAACCGATTCATGGAGTTCTGTAGATTATGGCCGCGCTTTTACTTCCCAGACATCTACAAGCTCTATTAAGGATCTTATTGACGAGGGAGTAAATAAATTTACAACTCTTTTCCACGGCGGTGTTGACGGATTAAACATTACAGAACAACAGCCATTGAGAAGCGGATTGCTACATAATGCCTCTACAACACCAACACAAAAGAATAGTTATGTATTTAACACTTACAATGAGATTATTGATACGATCAAGGATCCAGAGGTTGTTGAGTGCAATCTCTTGTCAATTCCCGGCTTAAAGCACGAGCCGCTTACTGACAAACTGGTTGATGTTGCCGAATCCCGTGGTGACACCTTGGCTGTAATTGATCTTAAGAAAGATTTTGAGCCTTCATTCGAAGGTGCTGATTCTAGTAATAAAGGCAAGCCAGTTTATAGAATTACCACTAAAGATGTGATCAATAATCTAAAAGATAGAAACTTGAACAGCAGCTATGGCTGTGCTTATTACCCGTGGGTTAGAATTAGAGACACCATCGGGGGCACTTTCCTGCACGTTCCGCCATCTATTGTTGCAATAGGCGCAATGTCTTATACAGACAGGGTTAAAGCCCCGTGGTTTGCCCCTGCTGGTTTTAATCGCGGCGGACTTTCAAGCGGCGTTGCTGGTTTGCCAGTAATTGGCATAACCCAGCGGCTCACATCCAAGGATCGTGATGATCTTTACGATGCTAACATTAATCCTATTGCGACATTCCCACAAGAAGGGATTGTTATCTTTGGTCAGAAGACCCTACAGGTTACAAGAAGTGCTTTGGACAGAATTAATGTTCGTAGATTGCTCTTATTTGTCAAGAAGGGAATTTCCACGATTTCAAATGAGCTTCTATTTGAGCAAAATGTGCGAGAAACTTGGGAGCGCTTTATTAATCGCGCAAATCCATTCCTTAATGATGTTAAAGCAAGATTTGGTTTAACTGATTACAAGCTAATTTTGGATGAAACCACAACAACGCCAGATTTAATTGATAGAAACATTATGTATGCCAAGATTTTCTTGAAGCCTGCAAGATCAATTGAATTTATAGCTGTTGACTTCATTATCACAAATACTGGCGCGGCTTTTGAGGATTAGTACTAATTATAGTAACCTAGGAGAATAAATTGTAATGCCAAGTAAAATACCCGATAATATTCCAAAGTGGCAATCGATGAATATCGAGCCCAAAAGGAAATTTAAATTTATACTTCGTCTTGGTGGTATTCCTGCGTGGGTTATTAAAACTGCTGGCCGCCCACAAATAACAGTTTCGGATGGCGCAAAACATCAATTTTTATCACACGAATTTAAGTTCCCCGGCAGAGTTTCTTGGAATGACATTGACATTTCATTGGTTGATCCGATTAACCCCGAAATTGCCGCATCAATGTTTAAAGTTATTGAAGATTCGGGCTATGCAGTTCCAAGCGACTGGAATGGCCAAAATGAGTTGTGGCGTTTAAGCATTTCAAAGAGAAAAGCTGCTTCAAGCGCTTTAAGCGATGTAACAATCCAAACAATTGATTCGGATGGCAAAAAAGTAGAAGAGTGGCGACTTTATAACGCTTGGGTTAAAAACATCAATTATGATGATGTTGGATATGACAGCGAAGATTTAATGAGCATTACAGTTGGGTTAGCATATGACTGGGCTAAACTTGAAACTTTTGTAACAGATTAAATAAATGGCTGGTTCTATTATAGCTGAGTTGACTCGAAGGATATTTGTGTCGAGTTGTCCCGCGGCAGAGGCTCCAACGCCCGCTTGGGCTAAGATGACAAAGGATGCACAGCAATCCTTTAGATTTCTTTTAATTATTAACGGATTCCATCCAATTTATGTAAGTCAGGTTGCTAGACCGGGATATACAGTTGAAACTGAGCCCCATAGACTTTTGAACTGGCATTTTAACTATCCCACCAACGTCAAGTGGGATGATATTAGCTTTACAGTTAAAGAGGTTTATAGTCATTCGAATGCAAGTACTTTTATGAAAAAATTAACTGCTTGCGCTTATTCTTTTCCAGATAATACAAATTCCGGCGAGCTAATTGAAAATGATATAAATAAAAGCTCTCTTGTAAATTCTTTAGGGCAAATAAAAATTCAAAGCATTAGACCAGATGATAGTGTTCACGAAGAGTGGACTTTGCATGGCGCTTTTATAAAAAGTGTTAAATTTAGTGAATTAAGTTATGGCTCTGACGATTTAACTTCTGCTCAAGTTGGGTTATCATATGATTGGGCTCAGTTAAAAGTTTTTGATAAATCAGCGGATAGAGCCATCGGAATTCAGAGGTAATAATGCAAGACAGAAATGCAAGTAAGATAAGCCACCACTCCCCACAACAAATATACACACCACCCGTAGACATTGTTCATTTGCCATCAAAGGGTAAGTTTTATTCAGAAGAACACCCTCTTCATGGAAAAGAGTCTGTTGAAGTATATTTTATGACAACAAAAGAAGAGGATATTTTGGTTAATGTAGCATATAATAGCGAAGGCGTTGTTTATGAAAAGTTGGTTGAAAGCATTCTTGTCAACAAATCAATTAAACCTGCTTCTTTGTTGTCTGGAGATCGAAATGCAATATTAATCAGCGCGCGGGCAAATGCTTACGGCCCTGATTATGAGGTAAGAGTCCCTTGTCAGCAATGTCTTACAATGAATCAGATAAGTCTTGATTTGAGTGGAATTGAAGAGAAAAAGACTGATTATTCAACTGTTGAAATTACGTCCAATGGCACATTTTTATTAAAATTGCCGAAATCTGGCATAGTAGCCGAGATAAAGTTGCTTACCGGACAGGACGAAAAAGAAATGGAAGTTCAAGCCCAGCAGCGCGCAAAGCACAAGCTCCCAGAAGAAGGGGTTACTGGGAGATACTCAAGAATGGTTGTTTCTATTAATGGAAACGCAGACCCTATTGCTATTAAACAATTTGTTTCTAATATGCCCATCGCGGATTCGCGAATTTTCCGAAAAACTTATTTAAATTTAATGCCCGACGTTGATTTTGTTTATAAATTTCCATGTCGCGAATGTTCACACGTCAACGAAGGAGGTGTGCCTTTTACGGGCGACTTTTTTTGGCCTGACGAGTGAATATATGGATGATGTGTATGAAGCGCTCTTTGTACTTAAAATGCACGGCAGATGGGGATTTTTTGAATTATACGCCCTTCCTATAAGATTAAGAAATTGGTTTGCAGAAAGATTAGCTAAACATTTTAACGAAGCTAATAAAGCTGCAGCAAAGAATTAGCCTACTTACTAATTATTAGGTAGGAGAACTTATTTAATGACAAAGAAGGGAAAACCGATCACCGCCGCGGAAACCGCCAAACTGCAGGATGCCCTTGGCAAGAAGCGCGCCGCAGAAATTAAAAAAGGAATGGCAGCAGAAAAGGCTGCAGCCGCCGGCGCCGGCCGCGAGAAACGCGGCGCCGGGCTCGGGGCCGACTTTGAGATGGCCCAGGAGCAGATTCTAAAATTCGGCGAGAAAAACGCGCCCGCCTTGGCGGCGACACTAAAAAAATATGAAAGATTCACAACAGAAATTCAAAAATTAAGTGCGGTGTCTGCCAGGGGCGCCGGGCAAATGACCCAAGATCTTCAGACGCTGCAACGCCGAAACACAGAACTTGGCATTACAATGGAAACCACCATGCAATCGGTGCAGCATGCCATGACAAACTATTATGGCGTCGTTACGACTGGCTGGAAAAAGGACTACGTTGCAGTTACGAAACAAATTGCTGTGTATGGCAAGCTTGGCGTTTCAATGACTGATGTTACAGGTATGATGAATTTATTTGGTGGTTCTTTAGGAAAAGGCAGGGCCGAAGTTACAAAAACTGCACAAATTTTAAATAAGTTTGCGCAGACAACTGGTCAAAGTTATGCACAAGTTTGGTCAGACTTCAATCAAAATGTGGGTCAATTTATGACTGTCATGGATAGCAAAGATATGCAACGACAAACTTTGCTTATGACAACTAGGGCCCGGCGCATGGGCGTTAGCGTTAATCAGATGATGGGAAGTTTGCAGCAATTTGAAACTCTTGAGGGCGCACAACAAGCAGCAGGCAAAATTAACGCAGTGATGGGCTCTCTTGGCGGCAGCTTTGATGCTGTAAAGGCTGCTGGTATGGACTTCACCGAAAGACAACAATATATTTCCAAAACAATTCAAAGTGTATATGGAAGGATTGAACAATCTGGACCCAGAGCCGGCCGAGCCTATATTGGTGCATTGGCAGACGCATTTGGAATGGACGCAAGAACGATTAAAGCGATGGCCACTGCTCGCCCTGGAGCAGCATTGCCGGCTGAAATAATGGCCGGCAGAGGCTTAATAGGCGGACTAACAACAGCACAAACAGAAACGGCAGCAAAAGAAGCAGCAACTTGGGAACAGAGAACAAACGCGATGAAAGATGCAAGAGAAGCATTTTTATTGGAAGTCGTGCCCAAGTCTCTGGGGCTGTCATCTACAGAGATAATTAATCAAATAAAAATGAGCGCTGGAAAGCTTGATGCGTTGTTGATCAACGGTGGCGCCAATCTGGGCGACAATGTTGCAAAGAGGATGATCGCCGGCCTCGAAAAAGGCCTACCCGAGGCCATTGAAAAGGCTGGCGGATCCGCCAGCAAGGCACGAGAGGCGATGGGCGCATTCGGCGAATTCCTTGACTTTAGGAAGACCGAAAAACCAGGAGGATAGTAATATGACGTGGTATGGAGATGCAGCTACAAGCCTTGGAACATGGGCAAATAAAGCAGCGGGTAGCGTTATGGAAAACGCTTTTGATACAGATCCTACTTTGGCAACGTGTGGGCTAGCTGAAGCAAATATTAGGAATCAAATTCCATTTGCAACTTTGCGTTTTTCTTTTCCAACGACGGCCACAGAAAGCAGATTGTCATTTCCTGCATATTTGAACGTATTTCAAGAAAGTTTTACACCCAGCTGGACTGAAATGCAAGCCTTCGGGCGCGCCGATCCAATTCCAATTTATAAAAACACTTCGCGTTCAGTTACTTTGGGCTTTAATATTCCAAATTACGATGCTGAAGACGCAAATGAAAATTTAAAAAAATTAAACATGTTAATTAAGTCTTTATATCCCGGTTACACAGAGTTGAAACAAACTGGCGCCACTGTTTTGGCTAGTCCGCCGCTGACTAGAATTAGATTTGCGAATTTATTGGTTAATCATAAAAATCCTTATAAGGGGCTGCTTGGCTACATTAAATCATTTTCAACAGATTTTGGGATCAGTCAGCGCGGCGTTTTTATGCAAAGTAGTATAGTCCCGGGCCGAGGAGCAATATTTCCTCGCGTACTTCAGTTTAATATCACTTTTCAGCCACTACACGAAAGCCCAATCGGCTGGAATGTGGATAAAGCCGGCGGCCAATTCTTTGGTGGTAGAGATTATCCTTACCGAACAAAATTAACTAAAGGTGATGTTGCTCAGGCAGCAGCAAGTGCCGTTGCTGGAGCAATGTCGAGCCTAGGCTCTGTCGGCGGTGTTTCAATGGGTGAGTCTGGCGGCATGGGAGAGCGTGTAACGTTTAATGAAATTTTGGGGAGTACGGGCTAAATGGCGATTTCTAGATATAACAATACAGATATTATTTTTAACGGCGATCCGGACTTTAAACAGGTTTTTAAAAAAAGATTCGCTCGTGAAAATTTAAATGAAATACAAAGAATTGAAATACTTAAACATCTTGAAACTTTAGATTTAAATTATCCGAATTTAGCGCAATTTTTGAATCTTTCTACTTCAGAATATATGTGGGCGCCCGGAGATAGATTTTATAAAGTGGCACACAAGTTTTATGGAGATCCGGGGTATTGGTGGGTTATTGCATTTTTTAATAAAAAGCCAACCGATCATCATGTTAAACCGGGTGAGTTAATTAAAGTTCCGACACAATTAACAGAGATTTTAAATATTTTTGGCCTGTAAACTATGCAGTTTTTTTTACCGGAAAAATTAAATCCTCAAGGGTGGCTCAATGATATGTTGTTGTCGCAATTATATAATACAGGTGGCGACGATTCGTCAATTGCTAAGCTTAGAAAAGCTTTATATGTAGATAAATATGCTGGCATCAAGGGAAAGCTTATAAGTTTTCATCCAGCTCATCGCGAGACGTTTGTTGACAAGCTGGCCTCTACGTCTAATGATGCAAAAAAAACTGATACTAAATTAAAAATGAAATATGTAAATTTCATGAAAAACATTCAACCCTATCAAGTTGCCGCCATGCAACCTTATATTAGAATATTTTTTAAATCAAAACAAGTTCACGCCCCTGGCGCTTCTTGGAAAAATGCAATAGAAAAAGATATTATTTTTAGGACTTATACAGATATTACTGGTCTTGCCGCGGCCCAGGAGGGCATATTGCAAAATAAATTTATGCGCGGCTCTGAGGCGGGCATTGAAAAGGTCAGCGTCGTAAGAGATTTCCCGGTGTGGGGCATGGGCGCATCTTTTTATTTTGAGGTTAATTATATTTTTAGTAGTTTTAAAATATTTGCCGAAGGCCACCCAATTATAAAGAGGGGGTCCGAGAAGCCGATTTATGATGCAACTGGCCGACTCGTGCGCGATGGACGCCATTCGGCGGCAAAAGATTATTTCATATTGTTAACGCCAGATTTACAACATGAATTTGAGTGTTTAAACCTTGAATATGGGTGGAAAATTAATAATAAAAAAGATGCGTCTTTTTGGGGCGTTAAAGAAGATGTATTAAGTCTTGTCGAGAATGAAGAAAGGAAATCT
>Ga0080013_1002085_pt1 | contig 24527 bp, 18 predicted proteins | sample ETNvirenome_6_85_FD_69236 | JGI IMG/M metagenome (GOLD analysis project Ga0080013, IMG submission 69236) | Marine viral communities from the Pacific Ocean - ETNP_6_85 (SPADES assembly) (version 2) | ecosystem: Environmental > Aquatic > Marine > Oceanic | place: Pacific Ocean | collected 2013-06-19
CGCCCATTGGCCCACTCGCCGAGAGCTAACCACCTTCGACGACACAGAAATCCCTGCAGCGCTCAAAGAAGTCTCCGAGACTTACATGGAAACCGAGGTGCGCCTAAGAATTCTCATGGGGACAGCCACAGAAGAGGATCTGCAGAGCCGCGGCCGCTCGCGCACAGACTCTCCATCGGGCCTTCTCACGAGCGAAGTAGAGTCCCTGCAGGCTCAATCCGGAAGTATTAGCCAGGCGTATCTTGATGCCGCGGCGTCGCTTCGAGAGTGTCTGGATGCTATGCCGCGCAGAGTTCAAAACTTGGAAAGCGCTTTTGTCAACTTGCAGGGAATGTCAGAGCGCATATTTGGGACTACTTTTTCCGACACCATAGGTCAGCCGAATTTATCCATTGCCAGGGCCCCCAGATACCCCGGACTGGCCGATGAAGACGTACCACTATCGATACGCGACGCGTCGCACCATATGGCTGATGCCGTGGCCCGCGACCTGCTAGCACCAGGCGACGCGCTGTATGACAACAAGCCCTATAATAGAATTATTGCAGACCCAGACCGTTCAAAACTTCCATATCCTAATTATCCCCCGCGAATCGCATCGAGCCCAGTAGAAATCGACGGCCGTCAGGTTGCCGGCTGGAAGTACACCATGGTATTGGAATATGTCGCGGATGGCTTCGAGCTGTTTGTCCCGGGCGAAACCCTCACGGACCACGCCCGCCTCATTGATGATGTCTCGGAATATCCTATAGGCTACGCGACTGCGATTGCTAGCGGGCTAGCCGGGCTGAAACAGACCTTGGAACTGCTCAAAACAGCGCCTACATATGCCGATTACGAGGCTTCCGCGGACACGTCAGGCTACGAAAACACAGTGTATCGAGGCGCCCCAATAATTGATCAAGTTGGGCGCCGAGAAACTAAAGATCTGGGTTTCGACCTAAATCTCGGCCGCTTTATGTCTAAGCACGAAAACCACAACGTGCAAATCCGCGAAATCCCGGTGTTTCCAGGCATAGTGAGGCCCGCCACTATAATCGGTACCGAGAATCTCGAAGCTATAGCAAGCTTGTTTCGCCCCATTGACCCTGAATTCGCCGATAAAATCACTAGTTTCAAGGACGCTTATGATCAGATAGCTACAGAAATGGCAGCTGCCATAGGCTGCCAATTTAAGAATTTTGCCAAAGATGCAATAACCGATGATGAGGTCGACACACTTCTCACAGAACTAGAGCCGATCCCATCAGACGAAGCAGACTACCCGAGATACGTCGCCCGCAGAGAAGCCTTACAGGCTTCGCTGGATCTCCTCAGGCGCGATCTGCAACTTACAAATGTTGCTCAACAGGCCGATCAGATTCGAGATTCGACTGATAAGAGAAACGTTTTATTTAAAGAGCAGTGCTTCTTTTTAAACTATATTAACATCTTTCTTAATCAAAAAATCAAGGAAGATGGGGAGAAGAATAATAAAAAGCGCCTTCCTTATGTTGCTCTCCCAGCGACAGGTAGCTGGAAAGCCGTAGGAGCAGCTAACGCTAGTCTTTTGGTAGGTGGAGATGCTTACGGCTTCTTGAACAAGATGACGTTAAGTCCGAAATTAAAACATTTGGTTAATATCGAAAATAGCCAATTATCTCTCTTACAGCCCTCTATAAGACTCTATAAGGTAGTATACGATGAATTTGGTAACGACGATTATCAAGTGGAGATGAAGTTTGATTCACATTTCACGGCAAATGATTTAACTAATTTTACCAGTGACGCCGGCTCCCGCGGCTCCGGAGCAGGAATCAAGAGTTTTGTCTTCTCTTATGAGGGCAGTAATCCGTTTTCTGTTAAAAAGAGTATTAAAGCAAACCTTAAAATCTTTGGGTCTAACTTTCGTGAGCTTGTGAGAGATAGGAGATCTTCTTATGTTCGTCTCGATAGTGATGAATCCACAGGCTCGCGCAACTATAAGTATACAGATTTAGCTCTTAAAACCGGCCGCGCCCACCATGTTGGGTCTGCAAATCCGACTGGGTGCGGCGATACTCAGGATCTCCGAGAACAGAATGAAAACCTTGCCGACCTCAACTTTAGGTTAAGAGCGGAGGTAGGTTACGCCCCCATCGACAATCATGCCGCGGCCCTAATAGGCCCCGACGCACTCGCTGCGATACGAAACAGTTTTGTTACTCTTAATTTAACCCCAACAGTGCATAATTTTGATTTTGATGAAACGGGCCAGGTGGTAATGAATATCAATTATTTGGCATACATAGAAGAATTCTTTGATAATAAGAACTTTAATATTTTCGCCTCTGCAGAGGTCGACAAAGCGAGCCGGCCTGACCTCAAGGATACTGTATCGCCCTTGGTAACTATTGAAAGACTTAAACTATCGTTAGCCCTAGATGCTGTAAGTAAGAAATGTGGAGATGAAAGTTCCAACATCGTGTCAGAGATTAAAGAGGATTTCAAAAAGCATGTGGCACTCAACCAGCGAGACGCTTTGAGTTGGCTTATTAAGTGTCTTATGGATGGGAATAACATTCATTATTTAACAATGCCCTATACTAACTTACAGTCATATCTTCTCACTAACGACGCGACGGCCATGAACGAAGTACAGAGGCTTGTTAACACAAGGGGAAGTTACGCCGCGGCCCAAACGGACCTCAAAGACAGTATTGACCGAGGATTGGCCGAATTCGCTAACCAAAAAGGCGAAGCGTCAGACGATGATACTAGTGATGATGAAATCGCGGCCGCCTTATTATCCTCCCCGGCGACTGGTGAAACAGTGTCTTATTTTTTTCTTGGCAGGCTGATTGATATAATTTTGATTAATATCGATAAAGAACTCCAGGCATTAAGTGATAATGGTGGAAGTGGCGCCTTGATGAACATCCGAGAAGTTCCTCTGGCCAATGGCTCTAAAGTTGAGATTACTTCTGCAGCACGTATACAACAACGAAAACAATTTCAGATTGCCTTAGATAATTTTAAAAGAATGAGAATAGTGCTGGGGCCTGTAGAATTTGCTAATTCTCCTTCTCGATCTTCAAGCGCAATAACTAATGCGACATTCGGTGATATCCCGGTTTCAGTAAAATATTTTATTGAATATATGACCGAGAAAATGCTCCAGAAAGAAGATACTTTTTATTCTCTTACAAAATTTTTGAATGACATAATGAACGAGTTCGTCAGAGACTTCTTAAATAGCAGAGAGTGCTTTAGAAATATGAAAACTAAGGTTCGCGCTCAACAAGCCTCCCTATGTAGTTGGTCGCCCAGTTCGGATTATGATGTGCTTTCGATGAAAATAGCCCAAACGGGCCTCGAAAGAGAACAATCTGTTCTCCGAGACCCGCAGACATTAATGCCGCTGACCACCAAAAAAAGAGCCCGAGTGCCAGATTTACAGCTTGTCTCTGGTCGCGAACCCCTTTTATATCTTTCAGGACCCCCCGGCGCACGTACGTCTATACCGCCAGATCATGAATTTAATTACTTTGTTTATTTTGCTGGCCAAATCCAACCTATAGAGAAAATGAAAGGAAAGAGGCATGATTATATGGAAGATGGTGTAAGAGTGCCGGGAGACGAATCCCGGGGAATCTTTCATTATTTATTAGGGCGCCCACGCGGGCTAATTAAAAATATTTCTCTTTCTAAAACACAAACAAGAGGTCTAGCCGAGGTTCGTTTTGAACAAGATGGATACGATGGATTGCGTCAGTTAAGAGTGGTTTATGATGTCGAAATTGACTCTTACGCCAATATTAACACTTATCCTGGTACATATATTTATGTAGATCCCGCCGGCTTCGACCCGGGCTATAATATTGATAAGATAACACTTACCGAGTTGGGCATTGGAGGATATTATATGATTATCAGATCTGAGCACGAATTCGGCCCAGGAAAGGCGAATACTAAAATTACAGCCAAGTGGGTAAATCAGATTGAAGCAGAAGCAGAGCTTCAAGAATCGTGTCGGTCAACTCGCGATACCAGCACGGGCACTAACGACACCTCTCGGCGCTGCGCCAACTATTCTGAAGAGCGCGCCGACGCCGCGTACGGCTCGCCAGATGAAAGAAACATCGTCACGCGCGCCGTGGACCACATCACGCCGTGGGATGGCTGGGTACCATGGTACTAAAGCAGGAACAACATAATGTCTAAATATTTTGTAAATAATAACAAAGAGTCAACAAAAGATCTTTTTCAAAAGAGGTTGTATTATTGGGCCTATGTTAAAGATAAATCACTGCAAAATGTAGTTGATTTTAGTTACGGAGAAAAGGCGCTTTATGGCCGAGTGGGAAAATCTTTAGAACCCATTGTGCTAAAACCCTCGGCTCTCAAGTCCTTAAAAAACCCTCTCAACCCAGTGCGTCCAACGAAAGCTCTCAATTTCGTGGCGGATATTTTCAATGAGATGTCTCGACAGTTTGAGAAAAAAGCAGTAATGTCACAAATTGCGACAAATGATCCGTATTTGAGCAAGTTAGTTGTATATAAAGCCTATGAGTCACCTCAAGAATTATATTCTGATCATCGTCGACGATATATAGAAAAGATCGCAAAACTCTTCAAATCACAGAAAATGTACTTTTCGAACTTTGATGAATTTCTAGAATTATTAATTCCCATTTTGAAAACAAGTTGTCGCTCTGCTCGCTTTACCTATCCTGGATTTATTAAGAGTACAGACTGTTCAATTATGGCCAGCGGTTTGGCTATAGAGATAGCAGACTTGAAATATGAAGACGACAACCAAAAGGTGCAAAAGTTTATTAAAAGCAAAAATTGGGAATTTTATATTAATACTTGCAATTCCTACGGCTTCATGGTAGACTTAAATACACCCTGGAGAATTGTGGCAGATTTAGAATCAGATGCGATGAAGGAGATCGCAGCCCGGTATAGGTACATTGGGATGCATGGCCTGTTCCGAAAAGCTTATCGTAATCCAAGCTTTATAGATTTGGCGAACTTTGCCAGTACCCTCTTAGCCCTTTATAATTCATGCAAAGTAAGCGCTTACAGTGAATTTGAAGAGTGCGGAAATGGCACCACACGCGCAAAAAAGGTTTATCCACAAGAATACACCGTTAACGAATTATTGGCCAATACAGGCGCGCTAAAGGTTGTTCGAATTTATGCATATTTGAGGCTTTATGAAGAAAGGCCCGAACTCACTGATCCGGCCATGGCCGAAATAGTCGCAGAGGTAATCTCACTCACCAAAGCACAGGGCTATCCAACAGCCTTGACCAACTATTTAGAAGCAATTATAAATAAAGAGTTTGACAAAATCGGCTCGGTCAGTTATATTAATAAGGTTAAAGAACTTCACAAAGAGATGGAGATTATGAGAAAAGAAGACACCACAAATCCTTCAAACTATCGCTATGCCGATATAGCTCTCAAGGAAAGATTAAAACTGGAAGACAAAGATCCAGACGATACACCCAATCTCATTCCCGAAGACCTACTCCCCGAAGACGAACAAGCTATTCTGGATTAAAATGTACTTTCAGTCGATTGATGATAAATCCGAGTGTATCGGAGTATACGCGGATGGGCAGCTACATTTTGACAGCTTCCCATCTGACTTAACGCACACCTGGCGTTATACCGGCGCCGTCACTGATACGGAAACACAATACGCATGGTTATATGCCAACGGCGCGCCTTTGGCGCAATGTTGCCCCGAGGAGCATGCGGAGGAATTGGCCGCAACCGAACGCAAACTGCGCGCATATATGAAGACGTTTAAGGTGGCAAAAGTTAACTTAAACGACCATTGCATTTTCGATCTTGTTCCTCATGATTTCTTAAAACGCTTTTGCGAGGTTAAAACTCGTATTACAGAACATGTCTTTGAGACTCACGAAAAACCCGATAACTACCAGCACCTGTGTGATGTAGAAAAGCTCCTTTATAAAATAAGGTATAACAAGCTCAACTTAAGCGCCGAAGGGTGCCGACATCTAATGCTTTCGACAGTAGAGCGCAATAAAGCCCAAGAATTGGTGAAGAACTACCCCTACATTGACTACAACCTGTTCGGTACGGTCACAGGGCGCCTTACAACGCGTCCTGGCTCTTTCCCGGTACTAACAGTCAAGAAAGAGTTTCGCAAGCTCCTGCGGCCGCACAACGACCTCTTTGTGGCACTAGACTATAACGGCGCCGAAGTTCGGATGTTTGTAGAGCTTGCTGGAGAAGAACAACCAGACTACGATATTCACGATTGGAACGTGAGAAATGTATTTGCAAATACTTTAACGCGCGACGAGGCTAAGATTGAGTTTTTTGGATGGCTGTATAACTCTCTAGAGCACCAAGATCTTGGTGAGATTTATGATAAGAAAAAAATACTTGACAAATGGTACGATGGGGAATATATTACAACACCATACCAGCGCAAGATTGCAGTGGATGATTTCAGGGCTCTCAATTATTTGATTCAAAGTTCAACCGCGGATCGTGTACTTGCTAAGGCTGTTATCATAGATAAAATGCTAGAAGAAAGAAAATCTTTCGTTTCTCATATACTTCATGATGAAATTGTGATAGACTTTGATAATGAGGACAGGGACATTATAATGCAAATTAAACAAACATTCGAAGATGGCTTTCTCAGCTCAATGAAGGCTGGGAAGAACTACTTTGAATTGAAAGAGTTGAATTTATGATCGTAGTTGGCTTGGGCAACGCCGCTTCCAAAATAGTAGAGAACTTCAAAGCAGTCGACAATTATAAAGTCTATCAGCTTAATAGTTCTGTCGAGCGCTCTTCTAAGTATAAATTTAGACTAAAGCATTATGAAGAAGCGGAAGAATATGAGCAAAACATACCGAATCTCAAAAAGTTTTTTAGTGATATTAAGGGCCGAGTACAATTCTTTGTTGTAGGCTCCTCGATGAGTTCTAACTATGCGCTTGGTGTTCTCGAACAGCTTAAACACGCAGATGTGGAGTTGTTTTATATTAAGCCGGATGGCGAGCTTCTCACAGGCGTCCCTAAGTTAGTAGATAAAGTAGTATTCAGTGTCATACAGGAATATGCCCGTTCAGGCCTCTTAAGGTCAGCAACGCTGGTTAGCAACGAATTGCTTGAAAACCATCTTGGAAGCGTTCCCATCAAGAAATACTACGCCACACTCAATCACACTATTTTCTCAACTGTTCATTACTTAAATTTCTTTGAACATAATGAGCCAGAGATCGGAATGGTCGCCCGGCCGCTTGACATTTGTCGGATTAGAACCATCGGTTTGCTCAATATGAAGAATCTTGAAGAAAAATGGCTTTTTCCTCTTGACATGGACCGAGACATATGTTATTATATGTGTATAAACAAGGATAAGTTGGAGAACGATGGAACGCTTCATAAAAAGTTGGTCGATTTGCTCAAGCAAAAGCCAAGGAATGCATTCCGTAAGATCTCGTATGCGATCTATGAAACTGAATTTGATGATTTTGGGTTCTGCGTTGCCCTTACTAACGTAGTGCAAAAATACGCTTGACAAGCTACGTCGAGTGTGTCATAATAAAGCAATAAGGAACGCTTGTTGCGAACTCATTCAATAAAAGGAGAAAAAAATGGGTATTGATATGGAACTGATGCGGCGCAAGCTCGCATCCCTTCGAGGAGAAGGAAACGGAGATAACACTCCATCAGTCTGGTTTAAGCCAGACGAGGGCGATACGGACATTCGTATTGTTCCAACAAACGACGGGGACCCCCTCAAGGAGATGTCTTTCCACTATAATGTGGGCGAGCATCGCGGTGGTGTTCTTTGCCCGAAACGTAATTACGGCGAAGCATGTCCCATCTGCGAGTTTGCTTCCGCTTTATGGCGCGAAGGAACCTCCAACAACGACGAGGACAGCAAGAATCTTGCCAAGTCGCTCTTCGTGCGTCAACGTTATTTCTCGCCTGTGGTAGTCCGCGGTCGTGAAGACGAAGGCGTCAAGGTCTATGGATACGGAAAGAAGGCTTATGAACTTCTTCTGGGCTATATCCTCGACCCAGAGTATGGTGATATCACCGATTCCGATGAAGGAACCGACATCACCCTCACCTACACCAAGCCCAACAAGCCTGGTGCTTATCCACAAACGAGTCTAAAGATGCGTCGAAACACATCCCCCCTGCTCGCTGACACGGAATCCATCCCTGCCCTCTTGGATCGTGTCCCGGAGTTCGAAACCCTATTCGAACGTCTGACAAGCGATCAAGTAGGCGCTATTCTAGATGAACAACTCTCCGGCGATGGTTCTGCCGAGAGTCGTTCCAAAGAGACTACAAAATACTCCGCTCAGCCGACGAACGATGTTGACAAGGCGTTTGAGGAATTGATGTCCTAGAATAATTAGGCGTTAATTTGTGGAAACACCGCCGGCAGACCGGGAGTAAATAGTCTGCCCTCTTTTCATATACAGGACCACCGATGGCAGACCGGGTTAAAATAGTCTGCCACATTTTAAATTTTAGGTTAGTAGTACCTCGCATAAGTCCGATGGCTGCAAAACTACATCTGATATAATAAAAAGGAGAAATTATGTCAACTACAATAACGGGTAATGCCAAATTACCACAAACAGATGATATCGTCGTGCATGGTCGACCAGGAACACATGCCGATGTTTCAGTGAACATTCAGGGCGATATCAATCGTGACACTGACAGCCGCCGAGTTAAAAAAAATCTCAAAGATGGCTGGAAGTGGACTCTGTATAGTCCGATTATTGTCGCGGTTTTTCCAAACAAAGAAAAACTGCTTTTAGACGGTGATCATCGACGCCACATGTACCGCTTAACTTTTCCAGATGCGGAAACTATTCCAGCATATCTGATTGAAGTTGAAAACATGAAAGATTATCATAGACTTTTCTATGAAGTCAACTGGGAGAAGCGCAAAAATGCCACTAAAGAAGAGGTGTTTGTTCATCAAGTTAAGGCCAAGATTGAGGTGGCTACCCAGTTAAATCTGGAGCTAATTCGCTGCGGTGTCAGTGTTTACGGTTCATCAGATAAAGGTGGTATTGTGGGTTTTGTCAATGGCCCCCATGTAAGCGTTGGTGCGTTTCGACGCGCATTAAAACGCGGCAACAATGAAGCAAAAATGTCCATTGATATTCTGAAAAAGACGTGGCCTAACGACACGAAACTTCAAGGAGAATTGATGGAAGCAGTTGCACTGTTGTATAGTCTTTATCCAATTTTGGGCGACCAACAAAAGTCTAAAATCTCAAAAGACTTTGAGAACTGGTTTGCGAATCTTTTAAGCATGTATTCGCAACACAGTGTTGCTTCAGACTACAAGTCCCGTGGCGGGAGAGTCCACCACAGGCATGCCGAAAGCATTGCTCGTGGTTTAATCTCTGATTATCGTCGTGCTCAACTTATCAATGGAGTAACTGCAAAATACAAGCAGGGTCAACTAAGCCTTAAGTTGATTAATAATCTCATTGATTGATACACAAAGCCGATGGCAGACCGGGTTAAAATAGTCTGCCACATTTTTACATAGGAGGCACAATGGCAAGAAAAGCCAAAACTAAACCTGGAAAGGTTTCAATGCAAGACTTGATGAGTCTTGTTAACAAGAAAGCGGGAGTTACCGTCGCCCACAATTTATCAGGCGATAATCCCACTGAAGTTAAGCAATGGATTCCCACAGGGTCTCGTTGGCTTGACTCTATTATTTGTAAGGGTCAGCTATCGGGCATTCCGGTTGGCAAGCTTACAGAGATCGCCGGTTTAGAATCAACTGGAAAGTCTTATATGGCAGTCCAGATCGCAGCAAATGCTCAAAAGATGGGTATGATGGTGGTATATTTCGATTCGGAATCAGCTATCGACCCGACCTTCATTGAGCGCGCTGGGTGCGATTTAGATCGCCTCATGTATGTCCAGGCATCCTCGGTTGAGTTTGTGCTGGAGACTATTGAGGAAATCCTAGGAGCCACAGAGGAGCAGGTACTTTTTATCTGGGACTCGCTGGCATTCACCCCCGCCGTATCAGACGTAGAGGGTGACTTCAACCCACAGTCTTCAATGGCAGTAAAAGCACGCATTCTCGCTAAGGGTATGTCCAAGCTGGTTATTCCGATTGCTGATAAGAGGGCAACTTTCTTGGTTCTTAACCAGTTAAAGACCAACATCCCTCAAGGTCCGATGGCCCGGCAGATTGCAATGGTGACTCCGTATATTACCCCTGGTGGCAAGGCTATGCACTATGCATATTCGTTGCGCATCTGGCTCACAGGTAGAAAGGCTAAGGCGGCTTTCGTTACCGACGATAAGGGTTTTCGAATTGGTTCAGAGGTCAAAATCCGTCTTGAAAAGTCACGCTTTGGGACACAAGGTCGCTCTTGCGCGTTCCGTATTATGTGGGGAACTGACGATATCGGAATTAGGGACGAAGAGTCATGGTTTGACGCCATTAAAGGCTCCCCATGTTTGACTAGCGCCGGCGCCTGGTACACGCTCACGATGCCCGATGGGTATACGAAAAAGTTTCAACCATCCAAGTGGACTGAAATAATTACATCTGATAATGAATTTAAATCTAATGTGGTGCGTCTAATGGAAGAGGAGATCGTGCAAAAGTTTGATCGACGTGAAGGAACAGCGGACACATTCTATGCCGACCCTGAAGACCTAACAGTTCCAGTAAAGGATTAAATAAAATGAAACTACTAACAACTGCAATCTTTTTTGCTTTGATGAGCGGATGTGCTGCACATGCCCATCCACCAACTCCACAACCATCGGCGCATGCCCATGTTCAAGTTAAAGCGTGGGTATGGGTAAACGGCCATTGGCAACGCGGACATTGGGTGAGGGGCCATTGGGCTATTCGCCATGTTCGCCCCCACTTGATTCAACGCAATCCTCATCGATATATTCATTACCGATCAGGGCGCCCAAACCGGCCACCACCCCGGCAGCATCGCAGACGTTAAAAAAGTACTTGACATTGCCTCCCAGATTTAGTATACTATAAATAGGGGAGGCATTCTTGTCTTTATTGGGCGCAGAGTACAGACACTCAACATCGGCTGACAAACATCACACCTATAAAGGGCGCGTTAAGCGCCATATGGAGTTAGCTCGTCGTGTTGCTCAACAATCTACTTTTGATGGTCCCCGACATGGAGCAGTCTTGGTAAGAGGAACATCCGTAATCAACGTATCGGAGAATAAGAGCAACTTCTGTTCTTTTGGTCGTCGTTTTCGTAAATGTGATATTCAGCCAGGACATTCCACAGTTCATGCAGAACTTGGGAGCATCTTGGGAATCGACCGTCGCAAGACGGACGGCGCAGATGTGTACGTGGCTCGTATTGGCAAGAAAGGGGACTTTAAAATGTCGAAACCTTGTCCAATGTGCGAGTCCGCCCTTCGGCATGTGGGGGTAAGACGTGTCATCTATACTATTGATAACAAAACAGCAGGGAGCTATAAACTATGAAACGACTATTAATTATTGACGCGCTAAATGCGTATTTGAGGGCCTATATTGTAGATCCCTCGCTTTCGTCCAACGGGCAACCGATTGGAGGTTTGAAGGGTTTTATTAAGATTCTTCAGAAGCTTGTGAGGATGACAAAGCCAGACCAAGTTATGATTGTCTGGGACGGCCCCAACGGCTCTGCCAAACGCAAGATTATGGACAAGAACTACAAGGCCGGCCGTAAACCTATTCGTTTGAATCGCGCCTTCCACAACCTTACGGATGACGAAGAGTTACAGAACAAAATCTGGCAACAATCTCGAATCATCGAATACTTGAACGAGATGCCCATTATCCAGTTTATGCTTCCAGAGATCGAAGCAGATGATGTCATATCTTATGCAACACAGATGCCGCACTATAAGGGCTGGCAAAAAATCATCGTCTCTAATGATAGAGACTTTATGCAGTTATGTGATGATGAAACCGTCCTGTGGCGCCCAACCAAGGACGAGATCCTAAATGCCAGCCGCATCGTGGAGCAAACAGGGGTTCATCCGACTAACATGGCGCTAGCAAGAGCTATTATCGGCGATGCCTCTGACAACCTTCCCGGTGTCAAGGGCGCTGGATTTGCGACTGTCGCCAAGCGTATTGGCTTCTTGGCGGAGAGTGAAACACACACAATTGATAATGTAATGAATCACTGTGAAACTAAGATGGAAGAGAGCAAACTAAAATTTTATAGTAACGTGACAGAGAATAGGGAACTCGTAGAACACAACTATAAGATGATGCAGTTGTATTCTCCTCAAATGTCAATTCAGTCGAAAAACATTGTTAAAGAAGGAGTCGAGAACTTTGAGTTCGGCCTTAACCGCACGGAGATTATAGGGATGATGCGCGCAGACGGCTTTGGTGAATTGAATTGGGAAGAGTTGAGAACAAACTTAAACCGAATTGTAAATGAAAACTAGCGCCGTCAATACCCAAAACTTAAATGTTTTGACTTGACATTTGACACAGATCAGCTATACTTATTATATAAAGAGAGGGCATTAATGACAGCACAGGAAACAAGCTTTGGGAGGTACGGAAAATCCTTCCAAGAAGGGCTTGTTCAGTTGATTTATGAAGATCGGCCGTTCGCCGATCAAATCACGGAGGTACTAAACGGAGACTTCCTAGAACTGGACTATCTTAAAATCTTTTTACAGAAGATTACAGACTACCGTGAAAAATATAACCGTCATCCCTCTGTGGAGGCGATTGCTACTATTTTAAAGACAGATCTTGACAACGAGGACGAAGTTATTCAGCGTCAGGTTCGAGAGTATTTCTTGCGTATTCATAATCGCGAGATGACTGATATAGAATTTATCAAAGAGACCTCTCTTGATTTTTGTCGCAAACAGAACCTAAAGGAAGCGATGCTGAAGTCGGTAGGGCTTCTGCAGAATTGCTCTTTTGATGAGATCTCGACCGTCATTAACGATGCACTAAAGTTAGGCTCGGAGAATAATTTTGGCTATGATTATATGGCAGATTTCGAAGCGCGCTTTATTCCTCGTCACCGAATTCCCTGTACGACAGGCTGGCAGGAGATTGACCAGCTTTGCGGGGGAGGCCTAGGCAAGAGTGAGCTTGGCGTGGTAGTCGCTCCCACTGGTGCAGGAAAGAGTATGGTGCTCGTACATCTAGGCTCTCAAGCGATCAAAGAGGGTAAAACAGTGGTCCACTATACAATGGAGCTTCAAGATACTATCATTGCAACTCGTTATGATAGCTGTATTACAGGATACCCCCTTTCAGATATTATAAACTTTAAAGAAGAAGTTTACGATGAAATCAAAGATTTGGACGGTACACTGATTGTCAAGGAATATCCGACAAAATCGGCTTCTACCGCAACTATTAAGGCCCACCTTGCTAAGCTTATAAAGCGAGGTATAAAGCCGGGAATGATTATTGTAGATTATGCTGACCTACTGAAGCCAACTGTGGTAAGAAAAGAGAAAAGAAGTGAATTGGAATCTATTTATGAAGAGTTGAGGGCTATTTCAACCGAATATCAATGTCCCGTATGGACGGCCTCCCAAACTAATAGATCGGGGTTGAATGCAGAAGTAATCACAATGGAACAAATATCCGAGGCATTTAATAAATGCTTTGTGGCGGATTTTATCTTCTCTATTTCTCGCACTATCGAAGACAAGCAAAATAATCTTGGTAAGATGTTTATTGCAAAAAATAGAAACGGGCCCGATGGAATGGTGTATAATATCTTTATGGACACTTCAAACGTTTCAATTAAAATTATGCCACCGCAGACAACCAGTTCTGTGAATGGCAACACTGTAATGACTGGACCTCCGCCACTTGGACCCCGATTGCAAAAGCAACTATTGAAAGATAAGTACAGCAAATTAAAAGGAAAACGCTAAAATGAGAACACTAGAAAATATCCGTCGCTTTCGACTATCAGATACATTTATTGAGCCGTATAAGGAGGCCGAGGTCCCATGGGGACCAGTCGGGTATGTTACGTTTAAGCGCACCTATGCTCGCCGTTTGAGTGAGTTTGACCCCAATACAACCGGCACCGAAGAGTGGTGGCAAACATGTCGGCGTGTTATCGAAGGTATGTTTAACATGCAAAAACAACACGTCTTTATGCTGGGTCTAGAGTGGATAGACGCTAAAGCACAAGCTACAGCGAAAGATGCTTTTGACCGGCTCTTTAATCTAAAGTGGACCCCACCTGGCCGCGGCCTATGGATGATGGGCACCAAGTTTATCGAGGAGCGCACTGCCGCAGGTCTCTTCAATTGTGCATTTCGTTCTACTCGCGATGTTTCTAAGAAGGGTGGCTATCTGTTTGCATGGATGATGGATGCCCTCATGCTCGGCATCGGTGTGGGTTTCGACACCGAAGGTGCCGGCACCCTGACTATTCGAGAGCCCGAATATACCAACGATACGCACATTATTGATGACTCGCGCGAAGGCTGGGTCAACTCGGTTCACATGCTTCTTGACGGCTTTTTCTTTGGCGACAAAGTGCCCAAGTTTGATTACTCTGCCATCCGGCCCGAGGGCGCCCTGATTAGGGGATTTGGCGGAACATCTAGCGGCCATGGCCCTCTTAAAGAATTACATGACAATCTCACAGAACTCTTTTCTGCTAAGATTGGTGAGCCCATCAGTTCGGTTGACATTGTAGATACAGAGAATCTGATCGGTCGCTGTGTAGTAGCCGGCAATGTCCGACGCTCTGCAGCATTGGCCATGGGGCAATATCAAGACAAAGAATATCTTCAAATGAAGAACGATCAAGAGAAGCTATATCACCACCGCTGGGGGTCAAACAACTCCTTCAACGCGGAGGTGGGTATGGACTACACTTGGCATGCCGAACAATCACAGAAGAACGGTGAGCCCGGTTACATTTGGTTAGACAATGCGCGAACACACGGCCGCTTCAAAGATGGTCTGAAATATGATGATGTAAATGTTGCGGGCTTTAATCCTTGCGTGGAACAGCAACTCGAAGACGCAGAACTTTGTTGTTTAGTAGAAACTTTCCCAGCTAAGCACGATGATTACGAGGACTATCTGAAGACTCTGAAAATCGCCTATCTTTATGGGAAAACTATCACACTGTCTAACACACATTGGCCCGAGACTAACGCTAAGATGTTGAAGAATCGTCGAATCGGCCTCTCACAATCTGGGGTGGTCCAAGCATTTAACAAGTTTGGCCGCCGCACTATGTTGACTTGGTGTGACAATGCTTATAGTCACGTCAAAGAACTTGATGAGGAATATTCTAATTGGCTGTGTATTCCAAAGTCTGTCCGAATGACTTCTATTAAACCTTCGGGTACTGTGTCTCTACTCAATGGTTCAACTCCAGGTATCCACTTTCCAGAGAGTGAATATTACATCAGGCGCATCCGCTTTTCTAAAGACAATGCATTAGTAACGTCGCTTAAGGATGCTGGCTATAAGATTGAAGAGGACGCCTATTCACCTAACACCTATTGTGTTGAATTTCCTGTCCGCGAACCTCACTTTACTCGCAGCAAGAAGACTGTCTCTATGTGGGAACAATTAGAAATGGCTGCACAATACCAGCACTACTGGGCCGATAACTCTGTATCAATTACTGTAACCTTCAAAGATGAGGAGGCTGCACAACTTAAGAGCGCCCTGGAAATGTACGAGACGCGCCTAAAGGCAGTTTCTTTCCTACGTTATGAAGATACGGGTTACAAACAGGCGCCTTACGAGCCAATCACCCAAGAAGTGTATGAGAAACTAATTAAGAATATCACGCCCATCCAGCGCGCTTATACTGATTCAGCCGGCGCCGGAACCAAGTTCTGTGATGGAGAAAGTTGTGAAATCCAATTTGATTAAACCCAGGAGAAAAAATGTTTCAACCCGTTAATAGATATATTTTAATTGATATGGAGGAGGAAGCCGAGAACATAACACAGACAGGCATCCTTCTTCCGGACGATTTCAAAGCCGAGGACGATGATAAGTTTGTAGCTGCCAATGTCCTCTCATGGGCTGATGATGTGAGATTCGCAGAAAAGTTGTGTTCCAAAGCCAGCGTGGTTGTGGATAAGTCTATGATCGAAGAAATTAATGTTGATAACCAACTATTTACTATAATTCAAGACAACTATGTAGTGGGGATTACAGTCAAATAATCTTAAGGAAATCGTTCATATGGCAATTGACAAGAGCTTTTATAACCAATCGTCGGCAGCAAAATTAGGCTGGGAGCCATCCTGGTTTGGTGAAAAGTATTACGATGAAAGCCTCGTAAGGGCCATTAAGAAATGGCAGAAATCACGAGGCATATCGGCTGATGGTCTCTGCGGCCCGATGACATTCCGGCGAATTTGGACTGAACGACAATCACAAATCCATTACCATGAGCCGTGTCCTTTAAATTATTCTAATTTCATTGTTTATCAGGGTAATTTTCACCCTATTAAATGGGATAAAGTGGTGTTGTGGTCAGAAGCTGATGGTCTTAAAGCGAACCCAGGGACATATTATGATTACACTGGTCGACCAAAGCGCAATATTCGATTGTTTGTAAATCACTGGGATGTATGCCTTAATTCAACCTCATGCGCTAGTGTATTAAACAGGAGAGGAGTGTCGGTTCACTTCCTAATTGACAACGACGGAACGATTTATCAAACCCTGGATATGCAGCACGGCGCCTGGCACGCCGGCCACGTCAGGGCTAATCGAGCCTCGGTCGGAGTGGAGATTTCAAATGCCTATTATCCTAAATATCAGGACTGGTATGTAGAGAACGGCTTTGGCGAACGCCCTGTTATTGACGATGCGTGGGTTCATTCTGAAAAACTTGACCCTTTCCTTGGTTTTTATCCTGTTCAGATCGAAGCCGCCAAGGCATTGTGGAAAGCGATTCACGATGCGACAGGGGTAGAATACAAAACCCCTCTTAGTCAGACCGGAAAGACTTCTACCAAATATTGCCAAGATGCGTTATATGGAAATTTCAATGGCTTTGTAAGTCATTATCATGTGAGCAAGAGAAAGATCGATTGTGCGGGATTAGATATTAAAACTTTATTAGAAGAACTTGACAACGAAGAAGAATGAAGTTATAATAGTCTTATAATCTTGGGAGAGAAAATGACCGACTATTCGAAGTCTATCGATTTATATAACGATGGGGTGGGTAAAGTAGAATACGTTTCGCACATGGGAACAGACCTTACTGTGTGCAACAGCGCAAGAGTATCCTTTGGAGAAGAAAAGGAAGAGCTAGATGAACGCGATTGCAAACTTATCAACTATCTTATACGTCACCGGCATACATCAACACTTGAACACAACGTTGTCACCTTCCGTTTTAGTGTCCCTTTATTTGTGCGTAGCCAGCACCATCGTCATCGCACTTGGTCTTACAATGAGATCTCACGGCGGTATACTGATGTTGATATCAAATTTTATGAACCCGAAGCTTTCAGAACCCAACACAAATCAAACAGACAAGCATCCAACGCTGAAGAACTAAAAGATCCTTTGGTTTGGCGCCATTTGAGTTGCGAAGGTGCCTCAAAAGCAGTTCGCGCCCATCACGCAGAATGTTTGAAGTTCTTCAATGTGCTGCTCGATACCGGTATTTGTCGCGAACAAGCCCGCGGCGTTCTCCCGCAGAATATGTACACGGAGTATTACGGCACAGTTAACCTCAACAACCTGTTGAAGTTCATTGACCTTCGCACACACGAAGGCGCACAATGGGAGATTCAGAAAGCCGCAGAAGCGTGCTTGGAGATTGCGACGGATCTTTGGCCGATAACGGTAAAGGCATATAGACAACACCGAGGTGTACTATAGCTGTTCGGTTCGAGCGGATCGTGGTTGGGAGTTCCCTGGAGGCACTCCTTTACGCGTTCGTACACGAGTTGCCGATTTTCTACAGCGCCCCGCACAAGCCTTTCAGATTTGATTATTTAGATGAATCTGTCGATCTCTCCTGCTTGAAGTTACCGAATGTTTCTCAAAGCCTAAAGACTCATGAAGAAAATAGAGTGGTAGGCACTCCAAAGAATCTTTTGTGGGAACGACTTATTTTCTTGCTCTCTATCCATGGCCACGCGCCGCTTTCCGATAGGTGTGAGAGTCTTCGTTATAATGGCGAAAATGTTGTAACCTTTTCTGACGCCTATGCCAAACTCATTGATGTAGAATTTGAGGAGTGTTATTATTTCGGAGACACGAATGCCAGCAATCTACCAAAAATAGATCTTGACAGCACCAAAATGATATGCTATGATTGGATTGCGTTTAATAGAGGGGGGAAACACGATATTGATTACATCAAGACTGACGATGATTTTGTAAAAGAGATCTGGTTTTACTCTTCCGATAGAATCGATGGTAATACGCCTGTAAAGGATGCATGTGTTGTTTCCTTTTTAACTAAAAAAGAATTAGAAGACTTCAATTTCTCAGAAACAATGGCGCGCTTTAAAGCCGTAAGTGAGATGGAATCACGCGGCATGAAAGGAAAATACAATGGCATCGGCCCTAATGGAAAACCAAAACATTATAAATTTAGAACAACGTGTATCGGCCGAGGAATGGGCCACGCGACTGGAGCGCTTGGAGAAGGCTCAACGAAGGTCAAAGTCATTACGAAAGAAGATATTAAAAATATTACACTGGATACAATACAACTCCTCCAGCGCCTATCGGGAAGTACGCAACCGTATAGACAAATACTAGATTATCTATAATGCATTTAGCAGGAATCATCCCAGTCGCTCAACTTGAGACAGACTACGAATCAATCACACCGGACGTTTTAACGCTCTTGGAGCCTAGATTTACGGCTATACAAAATGCTGTGATGGCATGCGCAATGGCTGGCTGCAAGACGATTTGGATTGTTGCGAATAATGACTTAGCTCCGATCATCAAGCAGGCAGTCGGCGAGTGGGTTCATGACCCAGTTTACTATAAGCGCAATTTTACCAAGTTTTATTCGAATGTACGCAAAGAAGTGCCTATTTATTACGTTCCAATACACCCCAAGGATCTTGACAGACGAAATTCGTATGGCTGGTCTGTGTTACATGGAATTTATTCATCTTGGTATGTGTCTTATAAAATTTCTCGGTGGATCTTGCCGGAAAAATACTTTATATCGTTCCCAATGTCTATATATGATTATAGCGTCTTGCGGGAACTTCGGCCGCAGATCCAAGATGTAAACAAAAACTTTACATTAACTTATAATAACGAAACTGTGCTGGATGATCTTCCGATCAGTTTTACAATGAAAGGAGAAGATTATTTAGAATGTCGCCGCAATATAAACAAAATAACCACAAGGGAATATTTACCCCCTTCACCCGGCTCCCTGCCGAGCAAGAAGCGACCACTCAACGAGAGGTGGTCAGCCAGGTTTTTCGACCTACCCACCGTGTTTCAAAAGCTGACTCTGAAAAAGAGCCAAAAACATGAGTTAGACTGGTTTTACGACATCAGGTCGTGGGACCAGTATCGCAGTTACATGGCATCAGACAATCGGGTTGCTGTGCCCTATTACGAAATTTACAAGCCCCGCACCTATGATTTAGCACCTAAAAAAGAAATTTCAATTTAGGGCTTGCAATCTGAGTGCGCTTGTGTTATATTGATAGAACATTCAGGAGGGATGAATGACGAGAACCACGTCTAAAATTAAATTTGTCGGGCTACATGCCCATAGCGTTGCAGGGTCAATCTTCGACGCGATTGGATTTCCACAAGACCATATGGACTTTGCGTATGAGAACGGCATGGACGCTCTCGCACTAACTGACCATGGAAACATGAACGGCTTAGCCTATCAGGTATTGCACGCTAAGAAGATGAAGGCAGAAGGCAAAGACTTCAAGCCTATTTTCGGGTGTGAGGCCTATTTTATTCCATCGATTGAGGAATGGCGCCAAGAATACGACAGCGCCATGGCAGACAAGAAGCGCGCCCGCTCTATTAAGAAAGAGGGTCAATCAGGCGCCACCGTAGAAGATGAGCGCGCATCCAAGGAGACACAGAGCATGCTGCGCCGCCGACGACATCTCGTCCTGTTGGCCCAGAACCAAACTGGTTTGCGGAATTTGTTCAAGCTCGTATCCGAAAGCTACAAGCCCGAGAACTTCTACCGTTACCCTCGCATTGACTACGCGCTCCTCGAAAAGTATGGAGAGGGTATTATTGCGTCGTCAGCATGCCTAGGAGGCATTTACGCCGGTTGCTACTGGGAGAACCGGGAGGAAGGCGAAGAAGCCGTCCTAGAGGCAATGAGAGACGCTACACGCCGTATGATGGATATCTTCGGTGACCGTTGGTATGGAGAGATTCAATGGCACAACCTCGAAGACCAACACAAACTAAACAAGTATGTTATTAAGATTTCCAAAGAGTTTGGCATTGGACTGATTTCTACAGCCGACAGCCATTACCCCAGCCTTGATGCTTGGAAGGATCGAGAACTTTACAAGCGTCTTGGCTGGCTTGGCAAAAGCAAGCCCTCTTGGGCAGATGAAGAGTCGGGGCTCCCAGAGAGTGTCGATGACACTAATTGTGAACTCTATCCAAAGAACGGCGACCAGATGTGGGAGAACTACCAGAGGTTCTCGGAGCAGTGTGGGTTCGAATACGATGATGATGTAGTAATGGACAGCATTGAAGAATCACACAATATCGCATTCAACCGCATCGAAAACTTCCTACCAGACAATACAGTGCGCCTGCCTGACTTTGTTGTACCCGAAGGAGCAACCGCAACCCAGGCTCTGATTAGTTACTCTTTGGAGGGTTTGCGTACAATAGGACAGCATAAGAACCAAGAGTATGTGGATAGACTTAAGCGTGAGCTTGATGTTATCGATGACCGAGGTTTCTCTAAGTACTTCCTGACGATGAAGGCAATTGCCGACACCGCGACAGACATGATGCTTGCAGGCCCAGGCCGCGGTTCGGCCGCAGGTTCATTGGTAGCATATGTATTGGGGATTACACAAGTTGATCCAATCAAGTATGGTCTACTGTTCTCTCGCTTCCTTCGTTCAGACGCCACAGACTACCCAGATATTGACTATGATGTATCTGACAGTATGGCGCTGAAAGAGAAGCTCGTTGAGATGTGGGGTGAAGATTGCGTTGCGCCCATCTCAAACTGGAATACGCTGCAGCTACGAAGTCTAATCAAGGATATTTCAAAGTTCTACAACATCCCATTCACAGAGGCCAACACCGTCACCTCTATTATGATTCGCGAGGCTACTCCCGAAGCGAAGAAGAAACACGGCATCAAGGCCGGTATCTATGCTCCGACTTGGGAGGAGGTGATGGAATTCTCTCCGTCTCTTCGACAATACCTAGCGAAGTATCCAGTAGTTAAGGCTCACGTTGAGGGGCTTGTTGGACAGGTGCGATCCTGCTCTCGTCATGCTGGTGGCGTAGTAATCGCCGAGGACTTGGACCGGAGTATGCCGCTGATTAATTCCGGTGGTGTGCGCCAGGCTCCGTGGGCAGAGGGACAGAACGTCCGCCACCTTGAACCGATGGGTTTTATTAAGTTCGATTTACTTGGACTATCGACACTGAAGATGATGGAAGGGTGCATCGAACACATTCTGCGCCGCCATCATGGAGTGCAGAATCCGACATACGCAGACATTCGAGACTACTATAATAAGACACTACATCCAGATGTGTTGGACATGGACGATCAACAGGTTTATGAGAACGTCTTCCACGCTGGGAAATGGGCTGGAATCTTTCAGTTCACAGAGCAGGGAGCACAGGGCTTCTGCAAGCGAGCTAAGCCAACCAGCATCATTGATATCTCTGCTATTACTTCCATCTTCCGTCCCGGCCCTTTGTCGGCGGGTGTTGATACAGATTATGTGGAGGCCAAGCAGCAACCACATTACGTTTCATACATCTCGGACGATGCGCGAGAGATCACACAGGAGACTTTCGGGTTCCTGATCTTCCAGGAGCAGATTGCTCTTCTCGCTCACAAGTTGGGTGGCCTGACTTTGGACGAAGGTAACTTGCTCCGAAAGGTCTTGACAAAGAAGGGAACAGGTAAAGGAAGCGTTAAGTCCAAGCTCCATGACAAGTTTGTTACAGGATGTAAGAAGAACGGTATCAACGTTGAGGTCGCTCAAAACCTCTGGGACAAGTTTGAATACTTCTCCGGATATGGTTTCAACAAGTCACACGCCGTATCATACTCGATCATTTCGTATCAATGTGCTTGGCTGTGGAACTATTACGGACCAGAATGGATGGCTGCGTTCTTGGACAAGGAACCAGAGACAAGAAAAGAGAAAGCTATCAACATCGCACAGAAGTTTGGTTTCGCCATCGCACCACTAGATATCAATAAGTCAGGAGTTGTATGGGAGATCTCCGATGATGGTCAGACGCTCATTCAGCCGCTGACTTCTATTAAGGGCTTTGGAATGGCTGCTATTGAACAGGTGTTAAATCATCGACCATTCAATACGCCCGAGGAACTACTCTTCAACGAAGGGGTGGTTTATTCCAAGCTGAACAAGAAGTGCTTGGATGCGTTATGCCGCGGCGGCGCCTTGGACAACCTCTTGGACCAACGCTTCACAGGAATGAAACACTTCTGGTCTGCGTGTATCGTGGATCGTCCCAAGAACTTGAAGCGGTTGGGAGACAACATCGAAACCTATCGACCCGAAGGTGAGTTTAGTGAGGAAGAGATCATTCAGTTCAAGACAGATTTGACTGGTGTGTTTCCCATCAACTTGGTTATCGGACCCGAGAAGATTCAGAAGCTTCAAGAGAAGTTTGTTCCACCGATCTCTGAGTTCGACCCCGAACTGACTTTATGTTGGTTCATTCCTCGAAAGATCATCGAGCGCAAGACCAAAAACGGTAAACTGTATTGGATTGTGGAAGTGGTCGACTCGAACAATGAATCGACTCGCATCCGGTGTTGGGGAATTAAGCCGCACAAGGACACGATCCACATCAACCGTCCCTACATGGCGAAGCTTAAATATGATGATAACTGGGGCTTTTCGACTTATGCGGTTGGTAAAACATTTAGACTATTAGGATAGATGATGGAAAAAGAAGAACAAAACCCAATAATTATACGCGAGGATCACGCGGAAGTCTTGGTTTCGAGTCCTAAATACGGTGATCGTGCTATATTTATAGACATCTCCGATGTTGAAAAAATAAAATCGTATCGTTGGTATATCGGGCAAAATCACTCAACTTATTATGCCCAAACTAATGTCAAACAATCCAATGGTAAGTCTAGAACTCTGCGAATGCACAATCTTTTGTGTGAAACTGATGACCATCCTGTAGATCATATCGATAGAAATGGTTTAAACAATCGTCGCGCTAATCTTAGAAGAAGTACTGATACTCAAAATCAAGCCAACAGGGGGCCCCAACGCAACAACCGATCTTCAGGATATAAAAACGTCTCTTATCAAAAGCCAAAAAAGCCGCATCACGCACCTTTGAGAAAACCTTGGTACGTTGTGGTACAAAAAGATCACAAAGACCATCGATTCGGATATTATGAAACCATAGAGGAAGCAGTTGCTGCCGCAAACAGAGGTCGAAAAGAACTGCAAGGTGAATTTGCATATCAAGAAACATACACAGAGGATAAACAATGAACGTAATAAAGTATTTTAGCCCTCTTCTAAAAGAGAAGAAGCTTATAGAAGACTTGCCGATTGTTATTAGGGTGCGAAAGTTTGATGAAGCAGCAGCAAAAGAGTTTTCAGAGTTAATGAGTCTCGCACAAAACACAGGCCAGCCAGTTGTGCCGGTCATCATCGACAGTTATGGTGGTCAAGTGTACAGCCTTATGTCTATGATCTCTGATATTCGACACTCCAAGATTGATGTGGCTACGATTGTCCAAGGTAAAGCTATGTCTTGTGGCGCCATTCTCTTTAGTTTCGGCAAGGAAGGGATGCGCTATATGGACCCTAATGCCACACTTATGATTCACGACGTGAGTTCGATGCGCTTCGGCAAAGTAGAAGAAATTAAAGCCTCAGCAGAAGAAACCGAGAGATTAAACAGAAAAGTTTATATGATGATGGCCGAAAACTGTGGTCACCACAAGGACTATTTCCTTGACATTGTTCACGAAAAAGGACATGCGGATTGGTTCTTGGATATCGCAGACGCAGTAAACCACAAGTTGGCAAATCATGCCCATATCCCTACGTTTAAAATCACAACAAAGGTTGAATTTGATCTTGGATAAGCTAGTTATGGCATGGTGGGCAAAACCAACGAAGAGATTAAAGAGCGTTTATTGGATTTAATTGACATACTGATTGAAAGACAGCAAGTCGATCGCGAAAAGCAGCACAAGTTCTCCAACAAGCTATTCAAATTGATCGCTCTTAAAATACATCCAGATAAAGCAACTGACGAATTTACTAGAGCAAGATATGAAAAGTTATTTAAAGAAGCA
>Ga0080013_1002086_pt1 | contig 24524 bp, 6 predicted proteins | sample ETNvirenome_6_85_FD_69236 | JGI IMG/M metagenome (GOLD analysis project Ga0080013, IMG submission 69236) | Marine viral communities from the Pacific Ocean - ETNP_6_85 (SPADES assembly) (version 2) | ecosystem: Environmental > Aquatic > Marine > Oceanic | place: Pacific Ocean | collected 2013-06-19
GCACTGCTCAATATTAATGGGGAATTAGTTCTGGTATCTTCTAATTGAAATGAAGTATCAAAATCAAATCCTTGTTCGATAACAATATTTGATACATAAACAGCCATTATTTTATGATGCTAACATACCTTTAGATATTTATATGAATTATTGATAGTAACTATTTACTCAAGAAATCTTTGAGTAAATTTTTTATTTCTTCAATGTCTTTTTTCATATTATTTAATTCTTCCTTCTGAGAATTTTTTCGTTTCACTCGATTCATATATCTATCATAAGCAATATCGTCACAATTAATAATTGCTCCAGTATCCTCATCTCTGTAAAGATGAGGATGGTCTTTAACTTTTATTAAATTTTTCATGCTAGTGCGATTGTTCTAAGGTCGCTGATAATTGGTACATTTGCCTGATCAGTTCCTGACATAATAATTTTAATTGAATATCCACTAAATTCTCCTAAATCATTAGCACTAAATTCATATTCTAAGAATTGATTGCCAGAACTTGCGGGAACTTTAGTATCAGGTTTTCCGTTATTCAAAGAAGGATCAACAACTTTAACTCCACCATCAGAAGTTACTTGAAGATTTTCATGTCCTGGAAATAATTCAAATTCTTGTTCAATTTCTGATGAATCATCTCTGATAAGACTATAAAGAACTCTAATATCTGCAGAAGCAGGTCTATATGCTCCGAATATAACTTTTAAAGAAGATGCTGGTTTAGATAACCCAATAGTATCAGAAACATAGATTGCTGAGTGTGGATCATCTAAAATAGAATTGACTCTAGAATCCGAAGCAAAATCAGTAATAGGTCTATTCAAATAATTTGATGCAAATTCAATAGTAGAATCTTCAAGATTTATAATCGGAGATAAGTTTTCGTCTGTACTGTTTAATGTGACTGCTGTAGTAAATGATCTTCTACCAGAAACATTATTGAATGCTGGTTGCTGTAATTCATTTACTCTAGAGCACACTATTCTAGTAGATTTTAAATTATTGAAAGAATTTAACTCTACAGGTTCTACTTCATTTAAAAGTTGGAAAGAAGTTTCAGTACCATTAATACTAGTTCCAGTTGTTGTTCTAACTACGGCACTTACTGAAGTTGAATCACCAGGTGCCTGAATAAAGAACCTTGGATTTACAGAATTGAATTGAATATTTTCTGATGCATAAACATCATCTCCACCACCGACAAATTGCTTATTGAATGATAATTGTGTCGTAGATATTCCAGCATCTACAGATCTGTTAACACCATATGTAGCACTTCGGTCTACTTCAATATAATATCCGTTGGAGTCAATTCCAGTATCTGAAATATCATGAGTTACATTATTAATTCTTCTTAAAGACACTCCATTAAACTCATATTTTTCGACTATTGAATTAACTTCATGTGATTGAATTTTTCCTTCAATACCTCTACCAAGAGTTCCTAATTGATTTGCAGATGCTGTTTGGTAAGATATAACTTCATCACCGATTTTTACATATCCAGGATTAGAAGCACTAACAGACAATCCTTCAAAAGTTGTAAAGACGGAAGAATCTTCAACAAATATTGTATTTGAGTCTGCTGTCAATAGATTCGCAGTAAGAGTCGATGGTGCAATATCAGATTTGACACCATTTAATTGCAATTTATTATTATTGGCATACATTCCATGATTGAAATGACTTACTTCTAAGAAATTTCCAGAATTTGTTCCTGTTCCTTCAGTTACACTTAAAATATTAGTAGATCCTAAAGATACGATAGTTGTATCAGTATCATAATAACTTACTCCAATACCAGTTGGGAATGCATTTCCTGTACCAACTTCACCTTGAACATCAGTCAAGTAAAGTGTATCTCTTCCGGTAATTGCACTAATAGTAATTAATGAACCTCTTCCCGTTGTTCCACTAGTAACAGTTACTACATCACCAACTTCATATCCGGATCCATTATTAGTTCTAGTTAAACCGGTGATTGCACCATTTCCATCTACACTATCGATAGTAAGTTTCAATCCAGTACCACGATTAGTATCTCCAGAAACAAGAGTTGTTGCTAAATCCGACTGAGTTGTATAATTTACACCACCATTAGTAGTTGTAATACCAGTAACTGGTCCACCAGCATATTCAATATATCCATAACTATTTGGAATAGAACCAGCAATTTTTCTACCAGTGGTCAAGATGCCAATCAATCCTGAATTTGTAACGGTTGTAATACCAAGATTAATAGTTTTTGGAAGACCTGTGATTGGATTGGAAAGTAAATTACTTACATATCCATTACTTTGATCTAAAGGTGGATTTCTAAAATGAGCAATACCAGTATTTGCGGTGAATTTTGCTTTATAAAGTTTAAATTTAAGGTCCAATTCTTGTGCAGGTGTCCAAGTAGATCCATTTTGAGACTTGAATAAACTACCAAGTGCAAATTGCTTAGTGTAAATTACGGCTTCTGCATCAGGTAGAGATTGTGTATTAACAGTTTTCTCTCCCATTTTTGCAATCCAAACTTCATATTCATCTGAAGTAGGTGCAAGTAAAACAATCGCATATTCATTTCCAGGAGCAAGGTGTATTGGTTCATCAAATGTAACTCTTGTTGCAATTTCGCCAGTTGTTGATGTTGTAATTTGATCTGGATATAATGTTTTCGATTCTCCAACTAAATTTAAAGTTGGAATACCAAGTTCCACTGTTCTTATCTGAACTTCGAGAGGTTCACTTCCTGTGGGAATATTTCCAAAATAAAGATCCAATTCAGTAAGAACAACACCTTTATCATCACTACTAAATCCATTTAAATCTGGAGCATCAATATCTCTACCTACAACAAATGATTGTGCAAGAGGATCCCTTCTTCTTACTCTTCTTCTTACTCTCACGACTTCTCGTCTAGTTGTTGTTACAATTGTAGTTATTGTCGTCTGTCTTTGTCTTGTTATAAGAGTTCCAATAGCACTGTAAGATCCTTGACCAGTAGAGATTAACTTACTTCCGGGTAATGGTTTTTCATTCGTAGAACTACTAGTTAATAAGTAAGTCTTTTTACCAGTAAGAATTCGTGGATTAGGTGCTGGGTTTGTATGTGGATTTTTAATAAAGAATGATCCGAAAAGATCACCATAATTGTCAGTTATCAATTTCAAATCTTTTACATAGGCAATTGCACCACTAGTTTGTCCAACTATTTTTGCTCCTTTGGTAAGGTATCCAAAGAATTTACCTTGTGCTTCATTAGATAGTGAATTTAAATCAATATTTAATGTTTTGGATGATTGACTATATGAAGATGGTATATTCTCTTTCCTTGCATAAGGATTAATATTATATGTTTTTGATGGAGAATTGAAGTGTCCTTCTTTATGGTTGGAAGTTGCAAGTCTAAAACTACCCAGTTCCTCACCATTTTGATATACTTTTATTGTTTCTCCGGATGTAAATGTGCTTTCTGAAGAACCATAATTTTCCAAAGTCGTGCTATTTGCAATCTCTAAAAGTTTTGGTATGAAATCCACATTACTATGATTATCCAAGAACTGATAGTGTCTTGTAAGGGGTTTAAATGATCTTCCAAAGAAAGAAACATTTCTAGATCTAATATATTGCTCATCACCACTTGAAATGAGAACATCTCTGGTTCTTACATTAACTCTAGTTCTAACACTTGTTGTTGTTCTTCTTGTTGTTCTAACTCTTGTTCCCCTTCCAGTTACAATTCTTTCAGAAGTATTAATAGTATTTCTTCTCATTATATTCTGTACAGAGGGGGGAATGTATATTGTTCTAATCCAAAAATCATTTTCTGGAGATAATTTTACATTTCCAACATACTCTATAACGTGGAATGGATTGACATTTTCTACACGAGTGGCAAGTGGTTGTTCTAACCAACCAATAGAATCATATTTTAAAGTAACAACATTTCCTGTTTTTTGAATATTTGGATCTAATAATTCAAAGTTGGATGTTAAATCTAAATCTTCTTCAGAAATTTCTGATGAAGGTAAAACTCTTTGTTTTAGAGTGTTGGAGAGCACTCTCGGTCTTAATTGACCTCCACTAATATCTGCAGACGTTAAATTTTGATCAGCAAGAGTTCTATCTACAAAATTATCCACAAAGAATCCAGATTTAAATCTATTATTACCATCTTCATCTTCAATACGTAATGCTTCAGTGCTAACCTCTAATAAACTTAAAGAGGTAACTCTTTCTAAGTTTTCTATTCTATCTTCAAGTTGACCAATATCTCTCATAGTATATCTTCTATTGTCAACTAAATCAATAGAAACGTTATCTGGATCATAAAGATATGGTGGAAGCGTAATAGTTGCCAATTCCATTAAACTTTGATCATTACTTGGTGATGCTTTTGGATTTTTTGCCGAAACACCTTTACTAACGATAAGATTTTCAAACTTATCAAGATATAATTTATCAATTCTAGGAAGATAAAAATCATATCCAAGTAATGAACTTTCACCGGGTTTTAGATTATAATTTGTAGTAAATGTTCTTGAAGCAAAATCAAATGGTGAAGCAGTTGTTGAAGAATAATCAACAACTCTTGGTCTAAAGTCTAATGTATCAGAAGCTCTAACATTTTTAGGTCCAATTGTAGGAATATCGTTCAAAAATCTGTCAGCATCATAACTTAAAACCGTAAATACATCTCCAGTATCTGATGCAGGAACTATATAATGATCAAAAACAACTAGCAACTTTTTAGATGGTTCCGAATCTGTTGTTCTAATCAGTCTAGAGTAATCATAATATTCATTTTTTTGTCCTCCATCAAGAACATAGTTATTAGTTATATTATTATATTTTCCTAATGTAATCGACTGAACGGTAGAAATAATATTAGATTCTTTGAATGTTACGGTTTCTCCAGCAGTAAACGTATTTTGATTTAGATAAACTACTCCCAGTTTATGTTCACCACCTGATGAAGGAGTAGAAGTATTATTTGTGACTACTCTCGCAACTGCTCCACTCTCAGATCCAATTATATTTTCACCAATAATAGCATTTGTTCCAACGTTAGATATTGAAGAAAATTCAATTGCATCTAATGTAGGATCTGCAGTATTTGTTGATTCATATACTACAAGAACTTTTGCAACATCAGGAACATTCAAAGAAATTTGCTCATCTTGAACTCTTAAACCATATGCATTTGGATTGTAAGTTAGTCCATCATTGATTGATATGCTAGATGCAGATCCAGATTGTGCTAATTTTGAAAGATCAACTACTTTTACTGCACTTCTAGTAAATTTTTTAATTTTACTTTGAATTCCATTCTTTTTCAGTGTCACATTTACAACTATATTTGATTGGCTCGTATTCAATCCTTCAATTTCGACTCCAGTTCCTCCTCCAGTAAGAGTAAACGCATCAGAAGTTACTGTCCCAATTCCACCCCCAGTATAATGAACGGAATATCTTTCTTGATCAAATAATTCATAAAATGCACTTGTAATACCAGTTGGTAGTCCAAATACTAAATCCCCAGAACCATCAGTTGCTTCTCCAGTTATTTGATTTGTTATTAATAACTGAGAACCTGAAAGGTTAACGGAGGAAATATTAGATTCTGGAAGATTTGCATAAAGAAATCCATTTTCACTATTTTTTATTTCTGCTACTCTAAGATTTGCTGTATAATTTCCACTAGAAATTGCAGTTCCATTAAATACCCCACTAATACTACTAGTACTAGCAATGCCAACCGATGATAAATCTGAAGAAACGGATATAACTCTATTATATTTTAAAGTATTTCCATCTGCGACACTAATTATGTCATTCTCTTTCACCCCAGAGAATAATTTTCCTGGACTTGTTACGGTTGTTCCAGTGACATTAACTTCCGTAATTCCATTAGAGAATTTTTTGGGTTTTAATACTGCGTCTGCTTTAAACTCTGGAAATCCTGATGCGGATGGTCTTTTAACAGATTTTAATTGATCAATATTATTTTGTGTAAAACTTGCAATTGTCAGTGCTGTTTCAATTCCATTAACAATTAGTTTTTCGTCGGTTACAAAAGTCCCTGAAGTTTGAGAGAGATTTAAACTTGAAGCAGAAACACCAAGAACAACGAAACCACTTGCACCACTACTTTTTCCTTTTATAAAGGAGGAAGTTGGAATTTCAGTTGCAGTTACACTTCTATTAAAAGTTACATTTGTATAAGTTTGAATATCATAAAGATATAAGTCCCATTGAGTTGATGCATCAGTATATGCAGCATCAGTCAGGTTAAAGGTATATACTCTCGCAGCACCAATTATTGACCCTCCTGTACCAAGTTGATCATATAAATCTAAAATTTTATTTTCTTCCGGAGCACCACTGACATTATTAACTCTCAACAAATGTCCCATCTCAAATGGAATATTTGAATTACTTACACTTTCAGTATCTCTTGGTTTTTCTACATCTACAGCAGTTTCTGAGTCAAAAGTAACGTCATATCCATCTACATATGCTCTTCCAGGACTTACCTGTAGACACATTAAATCATCTGATGGAGTATTTCCTTGCTCTGTAGTTTCTCCCTCTAAATATAAACCATCATTATCGATTTGATCATTTAATGAGTTGAGTGCTTTAACACCAAACTCATCTACAGCATAATGTCCAGATTCGTCAAATGTTCTTTCTGCAATATAATCTCTTATTAAACTATATGCTGGTTTATTAGCAATTTTTTTAATTTTTCCTTCATCTACTCTCAATATCTCTACAAAATCAGTATCTTTAGTATCAGATATTTCTTTTTTTGTAAGTATTAATGCAATCTTTAATCTATCTGCTCCTGGTGCAGCAAAATTAGTAAATCCTTTTGCATTATCATATAAAGATGAATCATCCTTTGCATTTACAATAGTTTCGGATATTTTTAATCCTACTCTATATGAAGGAGTATTGGTATAATAATCTAATATAAGTGTTTGCTTAGAAACTTCTACAAATGTCCCTCTGATAAAATAAATACCATTATCAACAAATGCTGCTGAACCAATAGATGTTGCATCCTGAGTGATTAATGATGCAAATGCAGTTCCTGCAGTAATTGTAGTATTGCCATAAGTAACATTTTCACTTGCAAATAACTGTTCTCCATCTTGGAAGGTATCTACTTCGGCATCATCTCCAGATTCTCCATATTTAACATAAATTGTAAGATCACTTACTAGATCACTATCAGATGTAAGTGCAACTTCTTGAATAGATGCTGTTACACCCGAAAGTTTTCCTGTAATTTTCTTTCCAATAAAATTCTTAATATAAACAGAGACATCTATACCTAAATTGACCGCATTTAATTTTACTGCAGAAAACTGATTATCAAAAGTTACAGATCCTGGAAGGACCATAGACCCTTCTTTGAAAATATTTCCACCAAAAGACTCTACTTGATTCTGTAAAATAGATTGGAGAGTTGTTAATTCTCTAGCCTGGACTGGATATCCTGGTTTAAATAAAACTTTATAAAAGTTTTTATCTCCATCAAAATCATCATAATATGGGCTTATATTTAAATCTGTTTTTTGTGCCATCTTTTTTTAGAATTCCAGAATAATTTTGATGTCTTCTTTTTGTCTAGAGTCTCTCTGAACTTCGGGTCTGTTATCGATATAGATTATAGTGCCCGTCTTTTTATTTATCTCTGGATTTGCAAGACCATTTGTAAAAATAACTCCTAGATTAATCTGTTTATTATTAACAACTACAACACTACTATTTAAGTTAGTATTAATACTTGCAGAACCTAAACTTTCAGCAAATGTGATATCATTACTAGAGTTAAATGCTATTATATTTGATGTACTAGCACTATCTAATTGATCTTCCTTATTTCCAAAACATAATGATCTATCTTGATAATATTTTAAAACCTTAGTATCTTTATCAAATGATGCCACATATCCTTTTGCTCCAGATGTGCTTTGAGTTATTTTTTCTCCGATAGTTACAGTTCTGGAAGTTGTTAATCCTACGGCATAAAGAGACGAGAATGCATTTTCAGTAAAAGTTACTCCTGCTCCAGAAAATGTTTCGGGATTTTTTATAATTCCAACCTGAGCAAATTTAGTATCTATTGGAAAATCTTTAGTTGAATCGTCGAATCTTGCATACATTAAAACTTTATCTGTTCCCAACTCCTCATAAATGTTATAACCATGACCTTTTGATGGAGGAATTATAGGTATTAACTTTGAACCTGATCCTGAATTGGTACTTAAATCGATAATTCCATAAGTATATCCTTTTCCACCATTTGTAACCGTAACATCTGTTATAACCCCACTAGTTGCCGTGATTGAAACTTTACCTCCAGTTCCATCACCTATGATAGATGCTGTTGTGCTATTACTATATCCAGTTCCTCCATCTTCAATATATACTGTCTTTATTTGATTATTATTAGTATCAGAGTCTCCTCCTTCTCTGATAGTTTGAATATCAGAATTTGTTGTAGTTTCCCAATTATTAGGAACAGTAATATATTCTGTAGAATCAAATTTAATCACATCTGATGGTGAAATGCTGAATAGATATTTCCATCTATATCCATCAGATCCTGCAACTGGAGGTTCTACATCAGTTTGTGTTGGTTCTATTAGAGATCCTGTAACAGTAGGATCAGTACCATCAGGAGTAGAAGAACCATTATCTATACAAATATAAACTTTAAATTCACTTGTAATAATATAGTAATTAGAATCATATAATCTTACAGTTTTAGATACAGGTGATTCATTACCTTGACGATAATCATGTCTGTACATGTCATAAGGAGTATTTGAAGCCCACTGAACTTTTCTTATGACTCTTCTAGCATTTTCTGTAGTAATCTTTTTACCAAATAAACTAGTATCTCTATAATGAGACAAATATTGAAAATTATCTACAGGATTATTAGTTGTACTTGTATCCCAATCATCAGTTCTACCAAATCCAACTGATCCTGGAGTTGGATTTGATAAACCTAAGAAAGCATAATAAGAATTATTACTGATAGACTCTACAAAAGAACCAGCATTCAATATTCTAAATTGATCTGTTATGAATGCAGACATATTAATTGTTTTTTTATATATTTATAAGACAATTTTAGTTTTCAATTTTAGGTAATGCTCCAGTTTTTCTAATACCAATACCTCTTCTCTGAATTGTTGGATATGTTGTCAATCCAGATACAGTATTTCCAGTAACTCCGATTGATATTGGACTTGCAGATCTTGTTCCTTCAGAAAATCTTCCCCATGAATATTTTCCAACTGGATTTAATACATTTCCAGTAGTTCCAAGACCAACGATATTAGAATTTGAATCTACATTACATGTAATAATTCCAATTTTGGGTCCATCACCTGGATTATCATGAGACCAAGCAGAAACATAGTAAACATTGTCCAAGAAAGTTGTTCCAATTCCAACAACTGCAGGATTTGAATTATCAATTGATGTAACTCCACTACCAATTCTAGTATCGTAAATATAAATTGGATAACCTGTTGATAGTCCAACAAATTCTGAAGAAGTAACGTTATGTTGTACTTTAAATTCAAGTGCTAAAGGAACTCCAATTCCAGTTGTTGTTGTAATACCAGTTACAATACCCGAGAAACCTTGAATAGTAGGGAAATTAAATCCTTCAATTTTTTCAATATTAAGATTCGGAGTTTCGGCGAATATTGTGGGAGACACTGTGTATCCAGATCCAGGATTAGTAATTGTAGTTCCAGTAACTACTCCATTAGTAATAGATGCCGTTGCCGTTGCTGTTGTTGTTGATATTCCTACAAATTTCAGATTTATTGTTGTTTGATTGGACAAATATCCAAAACCAGGATTAGTTATTGTTATACCACTAACTGTAGTTCCAATACCAATTGAAGCAGTAAACGCAGCAGCTATTGGATTAGTATTTTCTATAATTAATGCATCAAAAGTATCTTCTGCATTTCCAGTACCTTTTTCATAATCAAATAATTCTGAATTATCAACAAATATTTCAGTATCTGTTGTAGACACATCTTTAATAATTTTTGCAGTTGGGAAAATTAAAGGTTCTAATACATCTCTTGATTTGTAAACATATTGTCCATTAATTTTTCTATCGGTTTTTTGCTTAGTCCAAGATAGTGGTTTATAATTAGTTTCATCAACTCCTAATCCAGTATAACGATTAGTCTCAAATTTATCGGAGAAAGATAAGTTATAAACTGTTCTTTCATCTTGTGTTATTGTATTTGGATAAGTGTTATTACTTATAACTTGAACAATATCGCCAGTTTCTATGGTTGGTATAATATCATCTTTTAATGTAGAATCAGTATCAACACCTTTATAGAAGTAAATTTCGACTTCATCTTGAGGTAGTGGTGCTCTTGTAAATGCAAATGATGTTCCACCCTCAAAGACATAATTTTCTACTGGTTTCTGTAATACTCCATTAATAAAAATTATAAGAATATTATTAATATTTTGTTCAATAGGAGCATTTTTTTCAGGTTCAAAACTTAGAAGTGATGAATTATAATTGAGAGGAAATCTAGTTCTTGTTCCATCCTGTAGGTCTTTGATGGAGTCAATATAATCAAGTTCTCCAAATTCCCAAGCAGCAAAACTATCAGAGTAAGTATTAACTACTTCAATTTCGAAATCTGATATTGGAGAAGATAAAGAAGCATCAGTAACTAATCCAACAGGTTTAAATACATCACCTCTTCTAAAATTGTATCCATATCTTGAGATTTTGAATTCACTTACTTCAAAATAAGTAGATCCTATTCCTGTAGATCCACTAAGTTTTAAGTCTACCAATAATCCATTACCAGTATCAGTTGTTGCTCCAATTCCCAACCTAGAAACACCAATTACAGGAAGATTTTTATATGATGGATCAGATACACATATGCGAGGATTTGTATATCCTGTTCCACCAGAATCAATACTAAATGCTAAAGATCCACCTACACCCACTGTAGCAGTAATTGTAGCACCAGAACCTACAGCAGATCCAACACCAACTGAAATTGTTTTATTAGTAGTTGAATCAATTGAAAGAGTTGCTCCTGAAGCAGGATCCTTTCCTACTCTTGGATACGTATGTGTACTAATATGATTATTTCTATCACAAGTAAATATCAAAGATTCATTATTAATTTGAATAGTATTACTTACAGTTAAACCATGTGGACTATCAAATTCTAAAATTAAATTTCCAGTATCTGGTGTATAAATTGCATCTATAGGAGTAAGATCAGGTCCAACACTTGGATTAATTGCATTAGATAAGGCATTTACAAATTTATGCTCATATTCAGTATCAAATACTGTTACTCCTATAGAAATATTATTATTATATCCAGAACCAAATGTCAATTGACCATGCCAAGCCCAAGCAGAACCTAAACCAACATAAGTATGCCTAACAGTACTTGTACCTACATTTACATTAAATGAAGTTTCAGAAACAATTCCTATGATACTAAATGCATTATCATGATTTGGGAAAACAGTTGTACTTATACCTAGATAATTATCACCATACCTTACAGCACCCGCAGACGCACTACTAAAGGTATGAATAGCAGTTGTACCAATACCAACATTAATAGTGATTGTAGTCGCTCCTGTTCCTGTAATAGGTGTGCTTATACCAGCAATAGGATCTGTTCCAGCACGAGGATAACTATGGGTACCACCACCTCCAGTACAAGTAAACACTAAAGAATTATTATTAATTTTAACTTTTTCACCAACTGTTAAGACATGTGAACCAATTCCTAATTCTAAATCACCTGTTGTTTCGTTATATGTTGCACTACCTACATCATAATTACCACCACAAGTAAAATGAAGACCAGATAATTTTGTTTGATTAACTATTCCTCGGAAATTATGTGGTGTTTCTGTAACAATATTAAGTATTCCAGTTTTATTATTATATGTTGCTGTACTAACAGCCACTGGACCAGTTGAAGTTCCTACACCAACAATAGAAGTAATAGTTCCATTAGAATCAACAAGAGGCATTATATTTGCCCCAACTAAAGGTGCAAATCCAAGTCCAGGTGTAGATCCATATGAAACTATAATTCCACCTCTAGGAATTTCATTCATATTAGCATCATAATCAGAAATCACATATTGAAGGTAATCGGGTGGTCTAGTAATTCCAGAAAATTCTACAGTTGATATTCCTGCACTAGAGTCTTCTAAAATTTGATAATTGAATTTTGTAGGATTATTATCAGTTTTGGGTGACTGGTAAATGTTATTAATAAAGACTAAACCAGTCGAAGCTTCTGTTCCAATTCCAGTAGTATTTGCACCACCAACTTTTAGTGTAAATGTTCTTCCAATTCCAGTAAATTCGTCAGATAAATCATCATAGATTTTATTATCATCATAATTGGATTTTAAAAATACTCTGCCAACAAATTGGGATGTTTCAAAATCTAAATTGCTAGTTGTTTTTGTAATTTGAGGATTTCCTCTTGGTGGTTCTGTAAAGTGAATTTCATCATCTACAATATTAAATGACCCCTTATGAAGTCTAACTAAAGTAGAATCTGTATGAGTTGATGCAGCAGAACCTATAAACCCTCTTTTAACTTCAACTAAATTTATACTTCCGTTATTTGTAATTGGTCCTATATTTGTTGTTCCCAATCCAACATTAGTAACACCCATATATTCATTATCAACCAATAATATATCTTTTGGATTTATTGTTGATATTCCACTTAAAGAAACAATAGATGTACTAATTCCTAATGAACCTCCAACATTTCCACTTAAATTATGTGTAATCTTAGTAAATGTTATTGGATATTGAACTAAATCATCGACGGCTATAATACACTTAGTGCTCCTTTCTTTCATAGTAAATCTATGAGCATTTCCTTCTCCAAGAGAAGTAAATGTTGTTCCAGTACCACTAGAAGCTGCTGTGGTCGTTATTGCTACTTTGAAAGTATCTTCCGTCAATTTAATAGCATATACTGTAGACGGTAGTTCACCACTAGGAGTAACCATTGCACTGGTTCCGATACCAATAACTGTAGAATTTGGAGTATAGATTAATTCTTCACCAGTAACGAAGAAGTGATCTTGAATTGTAAATATTCCAGTAGTTGCAGCAAGTGCTACAGAATTGGGATTAAATTTTTTGGAGAAAATTGGGGTATTATTATTTGTAAGTGAAAAATTAGTTCTATTAATTCTAGAACCATTTATTGCATCATAGAATTTTTCATCAATACTTTCAGTTACAGAACCATATGATAAATCTAAAGGTTCATTCAAAATATCTATTTCAGAATAGAATGATTTACTGAATACTTCAATATCAATCTGCCCTGTTTGATTTGCATCTGGATAGAATTTAAGTATCAAATTACTTCCAGATATTTCTCCTCCAAATGTTCCGATACCAACAGCATCGTCTAAAATATCGTCGTTAGATACTGAAAGAAAAGGTAATTGTTGAGTATAAACATCAGTTTGATCCGAAACCATCATAACCTGATGAAGTGCCTTTGTCGAACCTATACTTACTTGAATTAATGATTTTGATGCATTAAATAAAATTTTATCTAATGATTGAACTATTGTGGAAGAAGCACCTACTGTAGAATAAAATTGTGAATCATAGATTACACTTCTTTCTTGCCCATCAGATTGATCTGAAGATTTAAATCTATAATCACCAGTTCCAGTTGTTGTTGTTCCAAATCCAACAACATTAGATCTTATTTTAATTTCTTGAGATGAATCGTTTTCATAAATTATAGATAAAATTCCACCTCCCAAGTCAGTAGAAGTGAATATACCTATCTGATCTCCTGTCGAAGAACTTAAATTATTATCAATATAATATTCTGATATATAAGAATTTGTTCCGGCAATAGAAACATATAATCTTACATAATTCATGTCTTGAGTAACACTATTAATTACTTGTGCATTGATATAAAGTGATTCGAAAGTATTAGAATTTACAGAAATAATTGTTGTAGTTCCAATTCCTACACTAGTATTTTCTATATCAACAGATCCTGTCAGATTAGTAAATCCTACAGTTTGTATTCCAACACCTGAGAAAGTTGTATTAAATACCTGTTTAATTAATTTTATATTATAATTTGTATTAAGTGGATCATTTGGAACAAATCTAAGGAAAGTTTCTTCAGATTCATTTATGAATAAATCAAAATTTCCATATGTAAATTCTTGACCAGATATTGATTCATTTTCAATAATGAATGATTCATAACCATCAACATCTCTTAAAATGGTAACATCTGTTAATTGAATTTCACTATTGTTTTCATTAGTTACTCTTAATAGGTAATTGTAATAAGTTTGATTATCAAGTTCTTCTATCAATAAAAATTCGGTGGATTCAGCTTCCGTATTTGAGAATTGATTTTGTATATCGTCAATGGTTAACACATTAAGATTCTTTAATTTTGTATAATTTGTAAGTTTTTTAGTTTTTAATTTTAGGAATTTTGATTTTGAATCTACAACATCGACATCAATAACATTATCAAAACTATTGATAGTATCTACTCTTTTTTTATCAATTACATCATAAACTATAGTAATTCCATCATTAGTAGTAGATAATCCCGCACTTGTATTTGAAGTTATTCCAGTGTCGGCAAAATTTTTCAATCCACTCGTATGAACTAAACTTTCTACTGGAGATTGTTGATCTTTGTATGTTACTGAACTCTTTACAGAATAAGATAGATTTTGATAGTAATTATTATCTGAAGTAACCTGAAAATCTTCACTCAATTTTCCAGTTTCAGTGTCCCAACCAATATCTTTTGTATTAGAATATCCAACATTAAATGTTCCCTCATTTAAATTCAAAGATTTAATTGTTGCAACAGTACCAGATTCATTTCCAATAACAACTTCACCCACTGATAACTCATATGATCCTAAAACTTTTAAAGAATCTCTATCACTTCCTGTAACTTCCAAATCTCTTATTATCTTATTTGAAGATAAAGTTTCTCCAATAAAAAATTTGGATGGTTCTTGAATTATCTTAAAAGTAGGATAATCATTTTTGTTAATTATTACTCCACTAAAATCTTGAATTGTTTTCCCAATACCAGTATTTGTAGTGAGTCCAGATGCATTAATTGTTACTTTATCATTAACTCCTGAAACAGAATAATCACTTACCTTAAATAATTTAAATCCATAATCTGAAGAATTAAATCCACTACCATCAGCACTAAACTTCTGAATTCCTTCAATGAATACTTCATCACCAATAGCAAATGGTTGAGTTGAAAAATTTGCTCCAGTTCCAATACCAGGAGTTGATATTGTGCATGTAAATATACCAGTATTCGATGATTCTACATTTTCAATCGCAACTCCATTATTGTTATTTGTTGCAAAAACTTCTACAGTTTCATCAGGCAAACCTTTTGGTTCAACCTGTATTTCTAAAGAAGAAATTGCGGATCCTGTTATTTTTGCCTCAATAAATCCAGAATTTACTACACTTCTTGTTATAGAATTTACAAGAGTTATATTTGGGGCAGATACATAACCCTCTCCTCCACTAATTATTGATATCTGTTTTACTGTATTTGAATCTTTTGTTATGATATTTGGAGATACATTGACCTTAGGTCTTAAAGTTTTATCCGAAGAATAAGTAAATCTATTATTGATAACTCTACTTTCCTTTATAGATCCTACATTTACTGATTCTGCATTTACAATTAAGTCTATTCCAGAAACAGAATTTGTGGATTTCAAAGATGGTAATTTTTTGTATCCAGTTCCTGAAGATAAAATAGTTAAAGATTTAACTGGACCAGATGGTGAAGTTGATGTTGTTGAGTACTCTAATGTGTCACATTCGGTTGAACCATAAGAAAGTTTTTCTGGTTTTTTATCAATATTTACATTGAAAGTTGTTGCGGCAACACCACTTATAATATATGAATTATTATAATCACTATCAATATATTTGATACTTGAATAATTATTAATATCAGTATCAGAATTAACTAATACTCCATCTTTTTCTAAAGTGTAGAATAATTCTTCAATTTGTGAATTGTAATCTAATGTGAAAGTTGCTGTTGATGTTACTCCAACAGTTCCTACTCCAGATACATTAAAAGTAACACTGGAACCAGTAGAAACAAATTCATTATTGAACTCCCTATCCTGATATAATCTCAGGCTATAATTCACCAATGAAGAATCTGAAAGGTCAAATACTAAATTGTTGTTTTTGATTGGTTGTAATTGTGGATTAATTAATGATATTGTTTGCGAAGAACCTCCTGTAGAAGCAAAGGATACTACTGTCGGAGGATTTTTTTGAGAATCAATGTAAGTTTTGCAAAGATTAATTTTATTTCTATTAATTTTATAAACAAAATATTCATTATATCCATTATCCTCATAAAGAACTTTATCACCAGTTACTAATTCATGATTTGTAATTGTAATTTCATTAGTTGTAGTATTAATTCCTGTAGAGTTGAATCCAATTGGATTGACTACAATATTATCAATTTCTGATTTATAAAGGACACAAACTGGTGTTGAAGTTCCAATACCTACTGAAAGATTTGGTTGAACATCTAATGTTACCGTATCTCCATTTTGAAGTTCATGAGATGTTGATACTGAAACAGTCACTACATTCTTATCTACATCTCCCAATATTTGAGTATAATTAGATTCAAATGAATATTCATCATTATCTACTCCATTAGTATGGAAGAATAACTCTTCACCTGCAATTGCAGTCTTCAATCCAATAATACTTGGACCTTTCTTAACTATAAAAAGATTGGGGTTACTGGATAAATCTGGAGTAGATGTTCCATCGGTAGAAACAGTTATATCTATTCCATTAGAAGCATAAACAACTGGTTGATTTGTCACAAAAGGATGATTTTCAATGTAAATTCCTTTTGTAGGGATATTTCTAGTTACGGTCGAAATTCCTCCGAATGTAAATGATGTGCTATATCCAACACCACTTATTGTTCCAACACCAACAGATTCTTTAGGATTAAAAAATACCTTATCATTTACATTCGAATCAAATTTATCTACAGATTTAGAAATTGTAAAAGAATCGGGAGAGAAAGTTACTGCTGTTCCGACAGTATGTGATACACCCGTCAATCCTCTTTCGATTCTAAGAATGTTTTGATTTTTAAATACTTCAAGAACTTTTAAAGTTTCTGTTCCAATACCAATACTGCTACCAACAGATACTTGTTCTGGAATTGGAGAAACATAAATTTCTGTTGTAAATCCTACAGATGCAGATGCTATAGTAGAAAGACATCTTCCATTCGCATAAGAAGGAACTGTAATTTGATGTGTTCCATTTAGAGATGAAAGATTAGTCGAAAATCCAGATATAGTTACATAATCAAGATTTAAAAGATCATGCTTTGGTAATATTGATACTTTTACTTTACTATTAGATTCCCATGTGAAAATCGAATTCAAATATTCAGTTAGATTTGTATTCAATTCTAAAACACTCTTACCTTTAATAGAAGTAATACTAACATCTAAACCACTTCCTGAAGTATCAGAATCATCAAATGTCAGTTTATCTCCAACTTTGTAATTACTACCAGAGTTTTCAATTTCTATAGATTTTATCGAATCTGAAGTTACAGATACTACTTTTATTTTTTGATCTAAAACATCACTAGTTTCATTGATAAAATCATAATCAGCATTTAATTCTGATACTTTATATGGTGAGGTATTTCTCAATAAATTTGAATTATTAAAATCAAATGATTGATTTAAATCGGAATCAGAAATTAGTTTTGATTTATACTTATTTCCTATAAAATATGGGAATTGGTCTATCGTAGCATGATACGCATAAACACCTTCCGGATACTCTACATTTTTTTCATATCTACCATTATATTCATCTAAATCTTTTCCTCCATTAAACTTATAATCTTCAACAAAAAATCCATCAACAAATCCAGATGGTCTATCTTCAATATTGGAAAGATTTGAAGTATATCCAGATTCTAATGATTTTAATCCAGAAGGTACATTAGGGTCTGGATATCCGTATGGACCATAAATTGGATTTCCATCATAAGCCCACCCAATTATATGTGAAATGCTTGTATATGCGGATCCAACGGGACTTTCTTTAAAGGAATTTCTCAATTCATCAAAATACTTTGATACTGAATATTGAAGTTTATCTTTACCTTCCAATAAAACTTCACCAGTAGTAAATCTTGCAATATTATCATTAACAGTTAATGTTCTTATTTGTGGATCAATAAAAGCATTTTTTCCTGATGAAACAACTTTAATTTTTGTATTTGATGCAGAATACCCAATGCCTGTATTCAGAACTTTAACTTCTGATATCTTTCCATCATCAATTACTGCTCTCAACTCGGCTCCAGAACCAGACCCAGAGACAACTAAATCTGGAGTAGAATAATATTCACTTCCAACATAACTAGTTACAACGTTAATTATTTTTCCGTCAACAATAGATGGAGTTAGTTGAGCAGATTTTCCATTTTTTATTGAAATTATTGGATTTTTCTTTAAATTTAAAATTGTAGATCCATAACCAGTTCCAGATTCATAAACATAGGCATCAACAATATTTCCTTTTACTACTGGAGTTGTTATTAATTCCTGATATTGTTGAGTAGTAGTTCCAAATCCTACAGAATTATATTTAATTAACACTGAAATATCAGGATATTTAAAATACTGATATCCACTTCCAGTGCTATTAAATTCTACATAATCTTTTCTATCATAATTTGAAATAATTGTTCCTCCAACACCAGCATTACATACTCTGAAAGAATTTGTATCAAGTTTTAAAACATAGTATTGATTTGTAGTTGCAATTCCTGATATTTGAGCAGATTCATAACTATACTCGATAATTTCTCCATCATTAAATCCATGATTTTTAAAATTAATAGAGTTTTGTGTCGTAGATATTCCAGTAGGACTTACAATTAATTTTCTGTTAGTATAACCTTCTCCTTTATTAATTACTTTTACATAAGAAACTTGTTTTGAGGATGAAAGAGTAGAGAACTTATGTGTTCCTGAAGAACCCGTATAAATTCCTACAGCATTTGTATCTGATTGTTGATCACTTAAATTATTATATAATTTTATTGCTTTATTGTTAGCAACACCAACAAAATATGCCGAATTAGTAGGTAGACTAAAATTAGTTCCTGCTGTTCCAATTGCTATTGGATTATTTCCTAAAGGATTATAAATTATTTCTTCACCATTAACAAAGTTATGATCTGTTAAAAATATAATCTGATTAGTTGTCTCACTAACTCCCCCACCACTAGAAAATTCGTCTGCATTAAATAAAACTTCTCTGGGACTTTCTATTATTACGGGTTCAATTACTGCACCACTACCATTTCCTCCTGAAATATCAATGGAAACTATTTCATCAATGTTATAGTTTTGAGAATCTACATATACTTTTTCAAAAGACCCACTAATTACTGGTTGAATTTTTGCAGTATTGCCGATACCAGTGGAAACTTCTACTAGTGGTGGATTAATTACATCAAAATCTTCTCCACCAGAAAGAATATCTACATCTTTAATTGGTCCATAATAAACTACATCTTTAGATTTGTAATTATTAATTTCAACTCCATTAATTAACATTCCAGTAGTTCCTGGAATTGTTAAAGTTCCGGAACCATTTTCGATATTTTTTTCTAATGGAAACTTTCTTAAAAGTTTTTGTATTCCGAGGTCAGATTGTCGTTGAGAATATAGAGTAAAAGTGTGAGTTCCTATACCAGAATTTGGTATTTGAAAGGTTATATTACTGTCCGAATCTAATAAAGAAGGTGTAGTATATAATTTGAATTGATTTGTAGATGTTACTTTTACATAATAATTTCCAGTTTGTAGTCCAACCAAAGATTCATTTTGTGGAAGATAATATATTTTATCTCCTGTTAAAAAAGGAACTGAAGGATTGAATTCAATAAAGTTACAGATATCATTACTTTCAGAAAATTCTGGAGTATTAAAAGTACTAGCAATACTTACTTTTTTAATATTTGATTTGATATCGAGACGATAATCTACTATTCCATTTTTTTCTTCTGATGGCAAGGAATTTGAAGTTACATATGCATAATCATCCTTATCAACATATAAATTGAGAATATCTGATAATAAAGAACTACTTTCAAAATCTGGACCTGAAGATTTTGTTTTATTTAATTTTCTTCTTACATCATATTTTGTATTTGCATTTAAAGTTGGTTTATTTGCCAATGTCAAAGTATTTTGTTCACTATCAATATAGTCAATGTAAATTATATTAGAAGAAGGTACTACAATCTCACTACCTCTTTCTAATATTTCAACTTCATCTCCAATTTTTAAGCTAGATCTATCAATGATGGATCCTAATTTTACACTTCCATTATCTACAATTTCATATCTTGTACTAGTATTGTAGATAAAAGAATTTGCAAAAATTTCTTTCCAATTTAAATTATTATTTTTAATCTTGTCTCCAAGATTTTTAATTCTAATTATATCATTCTCATCTACTTTAAAATCTTTACTCTCTTCAATTAAATCTTGTATTACTCCAAGTAATATAAATTCAACTTTCTTAGAAGTATCACCATCTTCATATGAATAATAAGTATCATTAGATCTAATATTTGATGTTGTAGTTATAGTATCAGTAATACCACTACATCCAAAAAATTGATTGACACTTTTTCCAGTATAAGAAATGTTATTAGTTCCAGAAACTAATGTTCCGGATTGTGGAAAACTGAGAGTTGAATCTACTGTTAAAATAGAATCCCCTATAGATGCACTTTCAATTAACTTTGTATTTGGTGTTATTTCAAAATTTCCTACAACTGATGATGAATTTTCACTATTTCCAATATAAAATTCAATCTTATAGAATATTTTACCTTTTCTTGAAAATGGTTCTATGGCCGATATTGAGGCAGTTGTATTCTCATCGGTAGTTTTTATGAGAGTTTGCCCAACTATTTTTGAAGGTTCACCTGACATCAATTCTACTATTGCAACTTCTCTTCTTACATAGTTTGCAGAAGATGGTTTAATTAAATAATCTTCCAAATTTATAATGGAAGGAGTTTCTCCAAAAATAACTTTAAAAAGAATTCTTAGTGCTTCATCTGTTCCTTTAGAGGCATAAAAATCTTTTGCTCTTCGTATAAAATTTCCTACATCTATTTCATCTACAAATTTAATATTTTCTAATCCTGGTGTGAAGGTAGATTTTAATTTTTTATAAAAATCTTTTAAAAATAAAGAACTTAAATTTTGAACAGATGAACTATTAGAATGCTCTGCTGCTGTTGATGTGGAAAAAACAAGTTCTCCACGATTTAAATCTTGATGATAATCAGTTACTCCACTGAATCCACGCACACAACCAGTAAAACTATTGGTAGTAATTCCAGTATATGTAATGACTTCATTATCAATTTTAAGAAGTCCATATTGATTAGGAAATCCTTTTGTGTTAGAAACATTAATTATAGTATCAGTGGATGATATAGTATTACTAGTTGTTGTACTATCTACAATAACTTCCGGTGTTAAATTATCTAACTTTAAATATTGATCTAAATTATCACTAATATCAATAGGACCACCTTGATATTCTTGGGAAATATAATATTGCTTTAAGAATTCTACTGCATTTGGACTTTCTTCCAAAATAAATTCTGGAAGTTGATGGTCAATTAAATCCTGTACTTTAATTTTAAATTCAAATCCAGTTTGTATCATATTACTTTCTTACTAAATTTCCGTTTGAATAACTTGATGTATAGAAGTCAGAAACAAATCTGGTCCCAGATATTTCATCCCCAGAAGCAATTACGTCCCTGACAATATTTATTGCACTTTTAGAAATGTTTAATGAGATATATAAATTTCTTAGTCCAACAACATCATTAGATTCTGGAAATGCCTGTATTTCAATTAATCCATTACTTAATGAAGTTGATGTAATATTAATAGTTCCTAAAATTATTTTACCTTTTACATAATCAACTGTTCCCGCAGATTTTATAATTACTCTAGTTTCATCAGATACTTGTTTTACAATTGATAAATTTCCTGATTTTAAGTCGGCATTAGGAACATCTGTAATATAAACTGTATCTGCTTCACCTGAAATTTTAAATCCAGTAGATTTTATATTAAATCCTTTAGAATTTGCATGGAATTGATTCCCATAACATAATTCATATTGTGCAAACTTATTAAGTACAGGTTTTAAATCTCTACGAATAATAATTCTTGTAATATTTGATGTAATTGCAGTATCTGTATTATCGATAACTTGTTGTAGTTTACTATATCTAACTCTACCTCCAAATTTATTTAAATCTAAAGATTCTGAATATTTTTGAAGAGAATCTATGACAGAAGTTTTTAATGTATCTACACTCGATACTTGAGAATAATTATAATAAACAGAACTATCAAGTTCGACATATAACATTTTAAGATCAGTTATCTTCTGATTTATTCCAGATACTGTAAATTGTTTTAACTTTGATAAAATTTGTGTTTTATTAAAATCTGAAACAAATGTTCCATTTTTTGGTTTAATACTGATCTGAACATTACCAAATTGTGGTGGATCCATTTCCTCACCACCAACTACAGATACGGACTCTGTATTTGGATATATTTTTTTGATGATGGTTTCATAATCTCTTGATGTAACTGCTCTATACTGAGACGAATATAATCTTGGAGCATAATATTTAATCGAATCTATAGGTTCGATATCTCCACCATTAATTGAGGATTGATTAGTAGTAATCGTAACAGTTCCTGGATCAATGATATCTTTAGATGCATCTTCCAATGTTCCAGAGAATGAAAAACTAGAAGATCCATTTCCATTTCTTCCATCAGTAATAATATAGTTGGCAGTAATTATCGTCCCATCAGAACCAACTGCATCACCAAGTTTTTTGCCAATCAGTCCATCACCAAATCTTAATTCATATTTTTCATCTTGAACTTCATTAATAAAGAAAATTCTAGAATTATTATCCACATCAAAAATATTTTCTGAAAGAAAATATTCAACACCAAGTCCGGATTGTTGTGTTTTTTTAATATATACCTTAAGTGTTGATGTATCAACAAAAGAATTGTTTAAAATAAATCTTTGGTCCAAAGAACCATCATATTGAAATTGTTTGGTTAAGAATATTCCTTGATAAACATTAACATTACTGAAAGAAGCTGTACCACTCACTACGTTTGCCGTAATGTCTTCTGGTATGGCAAACGTATATGTAGTATCATTAGTGCTCCCTACGCACACTATACCTGCCTTCAGGGTGAGTGTAGGAGTGTTTCTATTAGTTGTTACGTTAAATGATATTTGTGCCGTAGATGCGGTTCTAGAACGAGGTACATATCCAATATTACCGGCAAGAGAAACTACATTCTTTCGAAGAGTTGCCGAATCCAAAAAGGATTCATTCACAACCATATTCGAATTGAATGCAGTAATGTAAGTATTATATGCTAACGTATCAATTAAAACTGAAAAGTTTGATCCCTCAAAGTCAAAGTCTGTGAATGTAGAGTTGGCACGGAGATAATCTTTGATAGAAGTTTTTATCTGATCAAAATCTAGATTTGTATATTTTGTAAAAGGCATTTTATCTGGTTGCCTCTAAGAGGAATGAATATTCTTGTGTCGGAAACTCTTGACCAATAATATCAAATATAACTGTTACATTAAATGTGTTTTCGTCTGCTATTGGATCTACTTGAACGATCAAATTTTCGACTCTATCTTCAAAATTATTAATTGCAATTTCAATTTGATCACTAATTACAGAAGCTGTACCAAAATCAACGAATTCAAATAGACTTCTTCTTACATCAGAACCCAACAAAGAGTTAAAAAATCTCTCTGTTGGTATAGTTTCTACTATATTTCTTACAGAACGACGAATTGCGTTCTCATTTTTTAAAATGGGAAGGTCTTTTGTCACAGGATGAGGCTCAAAAGACAAACTAATGTCCTTAAATGCCCGTGATATCCTCTGAATTGCCATTGTTAAAGAGTTTTCTTAATTTTATTTATACTATTCCTGAAGATTTTTTTGCCCTTGCTTTAAATCATCGTGCATAATTTCTTGGATCACTCTTTCTTCTGGATCATTTGTTTCTTTTGGTAATGACCAATAATCTGTGGTCAAACTTGTTGTTCCCCACATTTCTTCCATATATTTCACACTTCTATCAATTGCCATCACGTTACTCCTAATTTATTATATTTATTTTTATTATATAGTTCTTAAAATGAAAAATACGTCCAGGTATCGATTTAACCGATACCCAGACGCCCTTTATAAATTCACCCAACTCATTT
>Ga0080013_1002087_pt1 | contig 24521 bp, 24 predicted proteins | sample ETNvirenome_6_85_FD_69236 | JGI IMG/M metagenome (GOLD analysis project Ga0080013, IMG submission 69236) | Marine viral communities from the Pacific Ocean - ETNP_6_85 (SPADES assembly) (version 2) | ecosystem: Environmental > Aquatic > Marine > Oceanic | place: Pacific Ocean | collected 2013-06-19
CGGAGGCGCATGGTCGGATTACCGCTATGACCACGATAATGACGGCATTTGGGATGCTACCGACACAGACGATGATAACGATGGTCTGTCCGATTGGTTCGAGAACAATGACGGCAACCCCGCAACAGGACAATTCGACCACGACAATGACGGACTTCCCGACCATGAGGATGCAGACGATGATGGCGATGGCGTTCTTGATGTCTTGGAATCGTGAATGAAATCGTTTAGATAGCAACACCGACAATAAAACATTATGTCCGTAAGAAGACAAGGCTACCAATGGGTTGTCGAGGATTTAGGGCAATTGCCGCCGAAGCGTTTGGAGGCTTTGACTGAACCTCAATCCATTTTCGTTTCGGGCATTGGAAATGCTACGCTGAAATCTCGGCTTCGGACAAAACCTACTGAATATCTTGTCATCAAATACTTCGGCTCAACGCCCGGAATTTATGGTTTCGGTGCAGATTGGGTTCCCGCAGGTTATGTCAATTTTGCTATCGGTGTGACGACCTATTTCGTGGACCCGGACGGGCGACCGGGGCCCGGATTATCGGGTTCCGCCGCACCATTTCCCGTTACAACAAGTTTCGGCCCTGCCTATTCTTCCGATTGGGATATTGAAGTCCCACCCGATACAGATTGGGACATCACCTATTTCGTAGCAAATGGTTTGGTGGAACCTGTGGAATTATTTCCATTAGCACCTGTGGTCACAATAACATTTTGAGGTATTATCATGGGTCTTGCATATAATTTAGATGTTCAAACATGGGACGATTTTGGAGAGTTTCTTCCCAATATGATGATTGCGTTAGCCAATACTGACCCCTTCACTCTTTCTTCACCTTTCACGGCGGGCGCAGATGTTTTCACAGGGATAGGCGGCGGCTTCGGGGGAGGGTGGGAATATCGTTTCACAGGGCCGGGTGGTGGTGCTTCCCCTGCGGCCAATACCCAATACATTTTCCCAACAGGCGAATACATTGTCCGAGATATGGTATTTATCAATGGAAGATATGTGTTCGTTGGGTCTTACAAAGCCTATTTCCGTGACCTTTACGGTGTAGGGAATCATGGGTATGCGTGGGATGGGTGCATTTGGACTATTAACGGCTATTCGACAGGGACTTGTGAAACGGCCCCTTGCACTTACGATGCTACCACAAGAGCATTCATAGGATTGTGGAATGCACAACAGGCGGGATTTGGATTCATGCCTATGCGAATGCCTATGGATATTTCACCCGGCGTTATCGGTGATGCGGCCACAATCGCCGCCGATGATTCCGTAGGACTTCAAGCAGTTGATATTTGGAAAAGTGGTTCAGATACAGAAGTGGGGTCGCCAAATAATACTGATACAGCGAATATCAAAATAGTGACTTGTGGTTTTCAATTGGTAGGCGACCCTGTGGCACAAGGCATGACATTTACAGACATTGATTATATCGGTTTCATGTGGGCAACCCAATTAAACAAACAGCAATCCATAGACGACCCTCCCGAATATGCACTTGTAGTTGATTTCGCCGCCCAACCATATACAGGAGGCGACCCTACCACATACCCCTTCAATGCCGCTACGGTTAAGGACGGTTCTTATGTCGTATATCAAGTGGATAGACAAAGCACATATCAAACTTCGTGGCGAGCAAATTCTAATTATTCACTCTCATTACCTGTTGGGTGGACTTCCGAAATGAATACTCGATTAGGCAATTTAGAAGATTGGTGCGCTGTTGGTTCAGAAAATAGTGGGGCCGCAGGTGTCTATACCTTGCGAGAATGGAATAGTGGGTATTTACCCAATGGGTCATCATGGAATGGTTCACCACCTGTCGGCATTGATGTTTCATGCCTTGCGACCCAATACTACCCTCGCCGTTTCTTGGATATTGCGGCGTGGTCGGAAACCACGAAGGTCGGGGCGGGCGGTTATACTATTCTAAGCCCTTGGATGATAACAGGGGATGTATCAATCGGCGGTGACGGTTCCGTTCCCACACCGACAATTTTAGGAACAGTCCCAATGTGGATGGGATGCACCTTACCTTCGGAATTCGCCAATCAAAATGCCATCGGTGCGCCGCCGGGAGATAAAGTCAATCTCCGACCTTACATGATGATGCATTGTGCGGGGGCAAGCACACGAATGGCAGGTAGTGGTGCGATTGCTAATGGTGCTTGGAGTGTTTCGGGGACTCAAACCCCTGCGATTCCCCTTCCTATGTATGGGGCGTATGGGGCTTTCAACATGGTTCCCTATGAATTGATGTCGAATTTTATTGTGGGTGGTCTTAATCCATCGGGCCGTGCGCCGCTAATGTATATTGCTGTGAATGATATTGAGAATGCAAGTGGTGACAAAACCTGTGGAGTTTTCTATTCGGGAGTCCAACCCCAAATTGAAGGGAACGACATCCGTTCATTCTTGATGAATAACCAAACCCCTGCAACGGGAATAGACCTGCCGACTAAATGGTATGGTAAATTGATGCAATCAAGAACATTTACGACAGACGAAGAAGCCCGTTCAAAAGTCTTCATTACAGGCGAAGTTGTCTATAACAGTAATAACAACGAAACTGTGGGGGTGCTTGGTAACTATCAACGCTATGGGTTGGATTTAGACCCTACGGGTGAAGTTGCTGAAACAAAACAGATGGGCGATAATTCCCGTCAATGTTATGGGTTGCTTGGATGGGGTAGCGGTTCCGAACCGATTTGCTACTTATTCGATAGTGGAAGGGGTTGGGATAAAGACCCTTCTTGGGGGGTTGGCAACCCTAATTATGCAAATCCCGCAGACTTCTCCAATGTTCAAATGAATAAGGGAGATGATTTCAATGGTCATTTCGCTCTCGACCCTACCTCCACGACACGAAAAGCGATTTGGGCGGCATGGGATAATGACCGTGACCAATGGATGTTCCTATTCTCCGACCCCACAAGAGGAATCGGTTCAATGTCGGCAACCTCCACTTTCCAAGATACCATTACTTCGACAGCATTCCTTGACCAAACAGCGAATTTTGCCCTCAAAGCACCCACCGAAACAACAAATTACCAAACGGCATTATGGACACCGTTCTTGATGTCAAATAACATGGATGGTGTAGTCATTTATGGTGGTGATAATGAAACCAATTCAAAGAGTGGCGAGATTTGGGGATATACAGGAGATGGTGCGGCTAACAAGTATTGGGTTTATGCCGTGCAACAATCCACAGGAAGTCAAACACCCGATGATTCATGGTATCAAGCAGGGGGCGCACTCACATTGGATTTCAACCCTTCAACACTTCAATGGTTCCTCATAAGCGGTTCAACAGGGCGAACTGCGAGAGTATGGGTGGATTACATTCTTTTGGATGGTGCAGATGCCGTAATTGCGACAAAACTCCGTGAAAGAGGCATGAAAGTCACAATTGAGGCTGTTGAATGGTTCAAGAGGAAGATTATCAATTCGGGCGACTTAAACATTAAGCAAGAAGAAATTGAAATGTGGATGCGACAGCAACAAGATGAGTTTAGTCAAATGATGCAAGATGCCGAGCGTCAAGGCCGTGTAAGGAAGCGAAAGAAGCAAGTTTCCGCTTATGGACTCGATATGTTGGAAAACCTCAACACAGACTTTGAGGATAAGGAGATTCAAGAGTTTATGGAAGACTATCTTCCAAAGTCCCGACCACCAACACCCGAAGAACAGGCTATCGAAAGACAACGAAAGGGTGGCTATTCTCCATTCTCTAAGAATTACTACGATGAAGTCTTTGAGAATTGATATTAGATAGTAGGATGACCAAAGACTATTCATGCTTGGTCACAACACCTTTGATTTCTATTTGAGTCCCACTCTAAGAACCTTCAATGCACCTCCACCTGCGCCTCCGAAGAAGCCCCTTACTCGGCGTATCATTAGGACACTTCCCGCTACACAAACGACTACCAAGTATGTTTTCGCTAATCCTTCCGATGAAACAGATGCTACTTTGAATCCAATGTTGATTCCCGCAATCATCGCACTCACTTTGGTAGCCGTAGGAAGCGCATATTTTGTTGGAAAATCGCAGTAAGTCACGCGTGACCTCAAAACGGCCTCACAAACTTTCCGGGTTTCAAATTTCCCATTTTAGAGTAGGTATTCCAAAAAATCTTGAAAAAATAAAAGACACATCCAAGAAATCAGTATTAGATAGTCGGGACAAGAAGGAATAATCATGTTTGAGGACTTTGAAAATCGTAGCGGTTTTTGGAAGGACTTAGGTTCTAACTTCACAATCAATTATTCGGGTGATGCGCCTTCGTTCCTTACAAGCGGTGAAATGTGGTCATCAATGGACGGTTCCGAAACGCAAACACTTGCGGCTTGGGAAAATGGATGGGTTCTTACCAACAACCCCGATGGAACCATGACAGCAACGCCAAAATACACATCGGGACTAATTTCAAAAACCCTTGTTCGTGTGCCTGTTGGCCCCCAATCACCTATGTCTTCACCCACAGGCGGAGTTGGAGGCGTTCAAGTAGCCTTTTCAGCACAAGGGACAGAAAAACAACATTTTTGGAAAAGCAAAGTGCAAATCTTTGAGCATTGTATGAATGATGAGAATTTCACTACGGGATGGGAGAAGACATTAAATGTTGGGGAGTATGATAGAGAAACATTCACCCCTGATGGTGCAGGTTCATGGGGATTGTCATGGTATGGGACTATTCAATATACTGATGGCGATAAAGGGATGAATGATAGCATTTCTGCAATACACATTCCCGAAGGCTACAAAGTAGTCGCTCATCAAAATTACAAAGATGATGCAGATACAGGGACAGTATGGGAATGGGACGGGCCTTTGAACAAGACTTGTTTAGCCGATGGTTCGGGGACGGCCAATGACCAAATCTCCTATCTCAAAATTACTTGTTTAAGCGGCTATGAGGAAGATGGCACAGGGGGTTGCTCTCCTATCACTTCAACCAAAGAACCGATAGAAGATTCCAACGGAGGTTCCAACGGAGGTTCCATAATTACCCCTTGTGCAGACGCTAATCGAAATGTCAAGACAGACGGTTCGTGTGCGGCAGGTTGTAAAACAGATTATGAATTCCACTCTCAAACGGGTCTATGTGTTGAATCCTCGTCCGATAATGGGGACGATGATACCACAGATGATGACACAGATGATGATAACGGAGATGAAGACACATCTTTAGATAACGGGGGAACCAATTATGGTTTATGGATAGGTGGCGCACTTGTATTGGGCTTGATTGGATATTCGGTGATGTGATATGATGTTTGGACACAATTCATTTGATTACGCAGGTTTGACTCCAATAAAGGTTTTTAATTCGGATGTATCAGCCCTGTTAAGTGGTTGGGTTGAAGAAAGTGGATGGACTCTAAAAACGGCTCAATCATGGTGTCCCGATATTCAAGCGGGCGGTAATGCCTCAACAGCAGAAAAATGTCAGCAAGGCCCATTTGATGAATTCACAATTCGTGGGAATCAAGGATATTCTATGGATGATAACCGTTGGTGGTGGGTTGATAACGATACATTGGGATTATCAAACCATGATGGCGGGGATGACCGAAGCGGAGGTTGTAAAATCATCGTCCGTGATGGCTACCAAGTGGAATTAAAGATTCGCTTTGAAACCGCAGGTTCTTATGATTTCATAGACAACTTTAGAGATGCTTTTACCGATAACAGGCTTGGAGTCATTAGCAAAAACAGCGATAGTGTGACAGTATTGATGAAAGGTGGCGACCAATTATCCGTTGATATTGACCAAGATTGGGAAGGTATTGCCCGTTTCTATCTTTCAGCACAAGGTAATGAATTGATGTATCAAACAGGCTGTTGTGCAATTGATGATGAAGTCTATATCACTCTTAACAAGGTCTATGTTCCCGACACCTCAACCCCTAACACCCAAACACCAAACACTACTTTACCCCCTGCGACACCTCCCGCTACTCCACCCGCAACGCCTCCGAATGGTGGTGGTTCAACAGTCACCGCCTGTGACGACCCGAACCGACAGACGAAAACAGACGGTTCATGTGATGAATCTTGTAACACAGGCTACGAATTTTCCACTACGACAGGAAAATGTGTTGAATCCTCAAGTGATGACGAAGACGAAGACGAGGACGAAGACGAAGAAGGCGAAACCAATTGGGCTATGTGGGGTATGGGCGCACTCGTAGCAGGTGTTGTGATTTATTCCGTCATGTGATTCTGAAAATAATCCGAACAAGTGAGAAAATTAACGCTTCCCGGTTACAAATTTCCGTTTTTAGGACTTTTTATGAGCATTATACCCAAAATCTTAGATAGTGCCAACGAGAAATATAGAGTAAATGCGGTGTGAAATTAAAACCGAATACGAACTTCCGATGTGCTTAGATGATATTTGCACACCTATGGAGTTGAAGTTTCCATCCGATTTTATTTTGAAAGACATTGAAATCAATGCAAGTGAAAGCCCTCTTTCACATCTTTGTTCCATTATTGTTCACTTTGGGACGGAAACGGTGTATAGTGGGCCAATTGGAAGGCATGGATTCGTTATGCAAATTACTGAAATGGAACCAAGAGGCGACTACCCCCTCAAATTTACTGCTTCTTGTTCCGCTTTACACAATCTTGTTGGAGAGCCAATAGACCCTGTGAAGGTAGTCATTAGAGGCTATGAAGTAATGAACGAGGACGAACCCTACGATAACGATTTTACTTCGGAATGGGAATGAAGATGAAGTTTTGTGCGGAGAAGACATTTGGTGATTCTTGGGATTGTTTGAAAGAGGCGAATGGTGAATTACTTCCTGTTATTATCTTTGCGGAATGTTTATGGTGGTTGATTATTATGCTTGGGATGAGATTTGGTTTTCAAGGTCTTCGGAATTGGTGGGAAAAGAAGCAGATGGAGAAGCAAATGCGTCAAGAATGGGCGGATAAATGGTCATTTCCCCCTAAAGGGAAGAATTAGATAGCGAACACCCCCATAATCACTTATGCTTATCCTGTTCACAGGGAAAGGCGGCGTTGGAAAGTCCACAATGTCGGCTACTACGGCCATTCATCATGCGAAGCAAGGAAAGAAGACCATCCTTGTTTCATCCGACCCCGCCCACTCGACAGATGATGTTCTCGGAGAGAAGGTGGGATTTTCACCAACACAAATTAACGATAACTTGTGGGCCATGAATATCAATGCAGAAAAACAAGCGAAAGAATTCCTTGAAAGAATCAATGAGGGAATGATGAGCCTTACGGCAAACATTCCGGGATTTGACCCCGAAATCTTAGGTGAAATGGCGGGATTTCCGGGCATGGAAGAATACTTTGGTATGGAAATGATTTACAATTTGATGAATGATACAAGTTATGAGGTAGTGGTGTTTGACACCGCACCGACAGGTCATACTCTCAAAATGCTAACTGCGCCCGATTCCATTCGTGCGTTCATCCTCCGAATCCTCCGAATGAAAGCCAAGATTGAAAACTTGAAGGGATTCATATTCCGTAAGAAATCTCAAACGGCGGCAGTAGTCAAAGAATTAGAGGATATTTGCGATAGAATCGAAACATTCAAAAAGTTATTGAGAGAGGATGATTGTTCAATCAACCTTGTTTCCATTCCTTCGGAAGCAGGGTATCAAGAGTGCGCCCGCACTATCAAATTCTTGAATACCATCCAATTACCTATCAAACACATACTTGTGAATAACATCATCCCCGACTATGGCGAAAAAGTGTGGGACACTACGGAAGACAACCCCGCCGCCGCTATGACTTATCGGAGATACAGGATTCAGCAACCTTACCTCACTCGTTATCGAAATCTTGCCGCCGAACATCAAGTTAGATTAGTAGGAATAACCCTCGTTCCCTTTGAACCGATGGGAATACCTGCTTTGGACAAACTCTCAACGATTGTTTGGGGTTCTAAGGGGATGATTTAATGGATATGCTTACCACTTGGATTTCCATTCTTACTGTCCTTTTCGTATTGGAATCTTCTATGTTGATTTATTTCGTTAGATGGATTCTATGGCGTTGGAACGGCTCTATCCAAGAATTGCTTGTAGCACACTATTCAAATAGTGAGTCCGACAATGAAGAAGAATGATGCACTTAACTTTCGATTGGGATTCGGTGGGTCTTGAAGACATTATTGTTCAAGACGGTTTAGCCAAACTTTGTAATGACTTTCCACAGTATGATGTCTATTACCGCATTTCTGCAAGTGGATGTGGAATACACGCCATGATTTCCCCTACAAATACTGCTGAACCTATTGAGGTAAATGCAGAAGAAGCATTGGAGTATCGAAAAGTCATGGTGGATTTTGGCTTAGAAGATGAATGGCGTTTGAAAGGAGATAAGGCAAGACTCGCAAGAGGATTCCCTGCGGCCCAATTATGGGAATGGAAAGATGGAAAACAAGCGGGAGAGTGGACGAAGTATGTTGAGTGAATTAGAGCAGAAAGAGTTTGCGAAGATTCTTGAATTTCAAGCGATGCAAGAGAACACTATTTGGATGATTGAAGATGAGGGAGAAACCCTTGATGGAATGAAGGTAGTGAAAGCCATGATGGAGAATAAGAAAGTCTATTCAATCCCAAAAGAAAGATAAGGTTTAGATACAAGTTTCACCTATACCTTTTCTATGAGCGAAATGGATATGCGCTATTGGCCCCGACTTGGAATCTATGTTACGAGAGCAGACGCAGAAGCGTATATCAGCAAAGTCGGTGGGCAACACACTTACGCTGATGACGACCTTGAGGAATTCGTTCCCGCCCCATCTCATAATCAAGCCTCCCTTACCGTTGAGGTCGAGCATCTTTTTGCTAACCCTGCATTAGAAGCCCCTGCACCTTCGGACGAGATTCTTCAAATGCTTGCTGTAATTGAATTTGAGGAACAGCGTGTGCCTACTATCAAGAAGTGGATTAAGGAAGGAATGGATAAGCAAGACGCTAAAGACCGTTTCCAAGCAGAAATGGACATTATGGTTCGTGATGCACTCGGCCTTCCCGAAGAAACAGAACAGGAAATTGAATACCGAGAGAAAGCGGCGGCAATTGCGGCTGAAAGAGAAGCACAATTGGCGGCGGAAAGTGATGCAGAAAGCGAAGAAGAATGAGGCGGCTAAAGTGACCGCTTCACGCCCACTCGATATGACGGAAACTTTAGTCTTTATCATTGTGGATTATATGCTTGACCACGATGGTTACGGTTACTCCACACAGATTTCCGAGTATGTCGTATCAAACTACCCACGAAGATACACAAGCAGGGAAGTAGTAGGCATCCTTCGGAATCGTCCGATGTTTGGTCACGCTCAATCTAATGAAAGGAGAGCAGGTAAAAAGTGGCGACTTGATTTACTCGGATGGGATAGATACTTGAAAAACTCTCGTAACAAAGACCTCCCTTCCAAAGCCGAATCATGGTCGCTTCCCGAAAAGGTTCTCAAACTCAAGATGGCTCAAATTGCAGACACAATTACTGCGCTTGAAGAATTAAATCCCGAAAATCTTGATGGTGTGTATGAAGCCATCTCATCCGTGTGGTCATAGAAACTCTTTTATAGTCCAAAACACTACGATGTGGTATGGGGAGGGGTAAGATAGTGCGCCGCATCGTGGTCGAATACACCATGAAAGAGAGGCGAGATAGGATTCGGGGGAATAGGTCACTCCACCCCGAACCGAAGCGAATTATATCGTGGACACAAGGTAAGGATAATCGGTTGAAATGGAAAGTAGTGACTTGCCCACAGAATACATTCTATGGTATCAAAGGGTATTACAATACATTGGGAGTGTCTGTATTCTTTTACAATGTGGACAAAAATCAATGGCATAAGGATTTGCCTAAATCGGTGAACCTTTAGATAACAAGACCGCCAATGGTAAGTCATGTTCTTTGTCCGATGCTACCGTAAGGGTGCGGCCAAATCAGGAACGCTCAATGTTGCTGAATGGGAGAATTGTCCCGATATGAACCTATTTCATCAAACTTGTGAAGGCAACGGCGAAGGAAAATACATTCTATTTCAGCGTGGAAAAGGCATTCGTGGCATGAGAAAACTCAATGAATACATTGTCGAAACTCCACCCTTGGAAGCGAATAATTGGATAGATAGTCCCAATATGTCCGAATTGTTAGTATTTGCGGCAGAAGAATTTGGAGGCGAGGCAGGTATCGCCGTTAAGAAAAATATGGGGACTTCCGACCTCTCCGATGATGAGTTATGGGGAGTCTTTGAACAGGTAGCCAACAAGCAAGTTTCGGGCGCAGAAGAATTTGAATCATTTACCAAAGACATTAAATCACTTTTGAAAGAAGTCAAGAAGCGAGGAATGTCTTCCGAAGGATATTCCGATGCAGTAGCCACAAAGGAAGCAGACACCAAGAAGGGTGGTTTGCTATCGGGTGGAACAGGTTTTGCGGCAGGTCTTGTTGTCGGCGGATTAGGGGGGGCTGTTGCTACGGCTACGCACTACCGAAAACAAATCGCAGACATGGAGGAAAGATTCGGGGCTATGGAAACATCGCTTGCTGAAACAGAAAAGACGCTAAAGAAAGAAGCCGCCGACAGGAAGAAAGAAGCAGAACAAAGAGCGAAAGAAAAGAAAGCAGAAGAAGCCGTGAAAGCCTTTGATAGCCGATTGAATTTGGATGCCTCCTTCCTATCAAACTTCAATGGAAATAACGGGCCAAAGTATTGAAGTGATAGAACATGGAAATAGACAGTAATTTACTTGCCTCATATCGTAACTTGATAAGTGCGACTAAGGACAGCCTTGCCGCCGACCAATTTAACCAATTACTCAATCGTATTGAAATCTCCCCAACAAAACGGTTGGAAACTTCTTACAAGAGCCTATTCAAAGCCATAGACAAGTATTCACAAGGCGATATGGATAAATTGCTTTCACACCGTTTCCTCTTTGAGATATTGAAGGCTTCTCCAAAGAAAAGGGAGAGAGATTTACGCAGAATTACGAGCCATTTCTGTGATTTCGTTAAATCCGCAGGTTCCTCCAATACGGCGGGTCATCGTTTGACTGTTTTGAGATATGCCAATTTAGTCGAAGAATGTGTGCAAGGACTTCAAGATATGGAAATAGATAAGAAAGATACCGATTTTCATAGCAAATGGATAGGGGAATTAAGAGAACGCTTAGATACAAAGGACAACAAGTGATGGTCATGGACGATTACGGCGAAACCGAATACCGCCCTCGGTCTTTTGAAGAACACTTTAGACCCGATTCCCGTTCCGACTATTCCGACTTGATTCAAAAGGAAAAACCCGAAGTCAAAGAGGAAAAGAAGGATGAGAAACCGAAGAAGGGTAAAAACATCGTGGAATTACTCACAGGTGGACAAGATATTGGAGAGTTTGCTCGTCAATTAAACCTTGACCCCGAAATGGCTGAAAAGATGCTCGTTCCTTTACTTTCCCTTCTTGATAAATATGGCGTGGGTGAAACGGTAACTGCATCTCCAAGAGTCGAGTCGGCTACCAATGCTTTTGAAATCATTCGTGATGTAGCCCCTGTCGTCAAAGGTGCGGCGGAGTTTATTTCGGGAAGGAGAGCAGAATTAGAATCCACAGACCTTGCATTCCTTGAGCAAATCAAAGAAGCACAAGGCGTTGCTGATGCTTCATTATTCGATGATGACGAAGATGAATTATTTACAGTAGGTGAAGCCGTTGAAGAAGTGGTTGATGTAGTCGAGGTTCCTTCCGAACCCCAACCCGAACCTCTTGACCTTAATTCTTTCGATGCGAAGGATTGGGGAAACTTTTTCGCCACCGATGGGGCTATGGTTCCTCAAGAAAAGAAATATGATATTGTTAATAATGATTTGACGGCGGCTCTTGATGCACAACATAATGCTGTGGAAGCATGGGCAAAACAAGAAGGTGTCGTAGTCCGTGAGCAAGTTAATAAGTCAAAAGGTCTTGGAGGCAATCTTGATTTGAATGTCCGAACCGATTATCAAAATATGGAATTAGGAAATCCCGAAGCAGGTGTCCCTCACACATTTAGTGAAGTCAAAGGCATGAATACAGACGCATTTGCTATTGTTGATGTTTCCGACTTGGCAGACCATCAAGGATTATCCATGAATGAGATTATGGAAGCCGATTCACAGCGTAAGATTAACAACCAAGCAAACGAGGAATGGGAAACAGAACCTATTGATGTGAGCGAGTTTATCGAGGATGAGCCAATGGTTGATTATGAAACCGCCGAAATCCCCGAATCTTTAGAGGACTATGACCCTCTCCACATTCAAGATTTCGATGTTCCCGATTTCGACATCTATGAGATTGAGCAATTACAGGAACTTCAAGAACAGGAAAATGAAGCAAGGAACGATGATTCGGGGGAATAACATTGTCGAACCTCGTTTGGCGGCGTTATGTGTCCGAGATGATTGAGAAGTGGCTTCGATGGTGTCGAAACATTCATTTACCTTCTCATGTTGATGTGATGGGGCGATTTATTGCTCTCAATCCCGGATATATCCCTGTGCGTGATACGACTAATTCCGACATAGCCCTCGTAAGGGATATGCTTTGGGACGAAACCTTCCTACTTTCACTATCCGACAAAGGGCTTCAAGTATGGGCTAATTCAACAGTCGGAGAATTGGTTGATGAGATGCGACCTTATGGGCGAAAATTTAAGGAAATACAGACCATTTGTGATTTCATGGATGCCAATTTATCGTGGTTTGAGAGGGTCTATGCGTTTGGGCGGGCAGACATAATCAAGTTTTTAAGGGGCGAAGGCCGAAATATATGATAAATCGCTTCCTATAACCCCGTTTAGCATAGGTGGGCTTAGATAGTCGGTTAATCCATATCTTCTCATGGCTAAAGCAAAGAGCGTATTTGCTAACCTGCAAGGCTTCCCAACTGAAATGGGTGCGGGAGAAATTTATACCGATATGAGTCCCGAAGGCAAAGGGGTGGACTTACCCGCAAGTGATAGTGATAGAGAATTCAAGAAAAAGTGGGACACCGAAGGAATGAGCATCACAACGGACGGATTTACAATTTTTGTTTCAATGGATGGTGCAGTAGCACTCGAAGAAAAAGGTGGAAACGGCGGCGTTCAGGCTCAAAGAACACCCACGACTTATTTCAAATTTACCATAGGGAAAACTCCGACCTATTCATTTTATTTCGGCCCCGATGCGCCCTATTACAATATGTTGGGCGACAGTATCAATGTCACATCCATTTACATTGATAAGAAGAAGAACGAAATGGTTATTAACTTCAACGAAGGCAATATCGCCAAAATCATTATCAAAAATAGAAAGTGGACAATGCCCGCCTTTGCTGATGATGCCGCTACGAATGGATTTCTCAAGCAAGACGGATTGCCGGGATTCCCCGATATGTTGGTATCAGTAGCACCCTACAATGCAAAGACGCTTCAATCTTACAAAGCGGCTATGGCTGACCTCACAAAAGTAGCCCAAGCCGTCAAAGAGATGAATAGTGAAGGCGAAGGCATCTATTGTTGGAATAGTGAAAGTGCAGAAGCGTATCTCTCCCCACAATCATTCACCTTTGATGATGCTTTAGACAAGGAGATTTTACTTCCACCATCCTTCGATTTCGATGCTTCGGATGCTTTGGACACTTCTTCAAATTACATTCGGTTCAATTGTGTTATCGAAAACGCATCTTTGAGAACCAATAATTACACAGGATTAGATACCGAAGACCCATCCATCTTGATGACTACACTTCAATTTCCGGGTGATGAGTCACTACTTGCCCCAATGGGAACAAGTGATGAGGGAACAGAAGTCGCTTGTGGCTTAGAAGCCCCCGAAGGCCGTGTCTTGAAGGCCATTAGACCCGTCATTGTCGGTGACGCTGTTCAGCAAGTTAAATTGGAGTTTCACGATGGCTCTTTCTGTATCTTCCCCGATTCCGAAACAGGGTTATTCACCGCTACTGATAAGGAAACAGGTCAAGAATTACAAGGCCGTGTGGAAAATCTCATTGTAGCAGATGGGGAGTGGAAGGAAAACCACACAATCGAGGTCGCAAATCGTCTTGACCGTAACACAAATCGGCAATTAAGCCTTGAAAGTGACGGAAAGGCCGTAACATCAGCGATTGCATGGCGAACATCCAAGCCATCAGCATTAAAAATCATCGTTCCAACCGATGAAGGAACGAAATTGATTACAATTCCATTGAGGGAGGCTTAAACATGAGTGATTTTGACGAATTAGATGAAATGACAGGCTCGATGAGCGATTGGGTTTCCAAAAAACAACAAGCAACCAATCTTCATAAGAGAATTACCCCTGCAAAGAATGATAAACTGTTTGAAGCCCGAACAAAGGTTTCGCCCGACCCCAATAATCCCATCGTGGCCGATATTATCGAAGCGATGAATCATAACGATAGAGCAAGAGCAGAAGGTCTTGCAGGGACTACGGATGCAGAAGCATTCTTGTTAGAGTTTATTGATGAGTATATGACTCACGGCGGTCAAGAAGCGGGGAAATGGCTATTCGTTAGACAAGTCCAAAGTGGAAAAAGAGGTAAAACTGCGTCTGTAAAGGTTGAATTATCTTACGATGCAGATGGCGACCTAAATGTGGTTAGCGTTCCTAAATCCATGATTTATGCCGTTGATATGCGAAAATGGAAGAAAGTCGGTATGGATGCACTACTTCCCCAACAGCCCGTTGAATCAACCCCCACACCTGACCCTGCTACATCGGGAGAGTCGGTAGTGAGTGGCGACAATCCTGTTCCCGAAATGGCCGATGAAGACCCTGTTATGGATTCTTCTTCGACCCCATCTTCTCCCGAAGACCACGCACCCGACATCCCATCTCCTACTGATGACGACCCATTGATTTCACTAATCGGTGGAAAGACTGTCGAAGCCTTGAATCAATTGAACCTGCGTAGCGGTGTGAAAATTGCAGACCTTGATATGGACACATTCACAGTCGTCAATGGAACGAGTGGCCCTGTGAAAATCGTTGGAAATAATGGCGATGAAATGGAAATCTCCAATATCCTTGCAGGTTCTAACTTCGGCCCTATCGGTGAAGACGGCAATTACATTTCCTTTACTGCACAAAATATGGGCGATGTTCTGTATAAGCGATTTACTGACCTCGTTCAAGAGATGAGTAGCAAAGACAACCGTGAAGTTACTGTGGAACAATTGCGAGCCATTAGAAAACACATGGATGCTCTTTCAAGAGTATTCGGTTTCGATGACCCTAACCAATTAGAAGCGTTCTTCGCCGCTTGGTTAATGAAGGACTCAACCTGCCGTCTAACAGGTATTCCCGGAACAGGTAAAACAACCGTTATCAATTCTGCGGCAACCTTGTTAGCCAATTCATACGGATTCAATGTGGGCAAGAGATACCTTGCACGAAAGCCCGTTATAGCGGGTCAATCTCACGAATACATCCTTTTCCCTGCGGGACAATCTTACGATGTAAATTACGGAGATAAGAACAATCAAGCCTCCTATCGTGCATGGGATGGATGGCGATTCCGTGAGTGGGAACAATTGTCGGCAACATCGGGGGCATACTTGTATGATTTCCGTTTCCTTCAAGCAACTTCGGATTCGGGATATAGGAAGATTCCAATGCCTCCAACCCGATTTGCTCAATTGCTCTTGGCGACACCAACTCTCGATGAGAATGGTTTGAACACAGACATGATTACTGCGACCCCTGTTTCGATTGCATCTCTCCGAGAAGAATTCGGGGCTAAAGGATTGCCAAATGGAATTACTGACCGTAATGGTTATGCAGTTTATCTAACTACACCTCTTTACAATGATTCGGGCGCAAATGAAGGATATGCTTTCCGTGAATTCTTGTTGGAACATTTCTATGATAACCGATTGTTAGACAAGGAGAATGGAATGAAGCAGATTTGCGATGAAATGCTCAACGAGTGTGGTATCGCTAAGATTGACTACGACAAGCGAGCCGAAGAAATTCTTTACGGTATCGAGATTAGACAAATTACAGACAAGCAAAGAATCGGCGGTGAGGAAAAAGAAGTAGCGGCCTACCAATTCGACCCAACCCCACGACCTATTGTAACACAGCCAATCAAGTTTTTCAACGAAGCGAATCGTAGCGGTTCGGGTGTTGAAGACGCTATTCTTGGACTTATTGCAGAACAAACGGTGGAATATCGGGGTCAAACATTCTCGTCACCCTCTTTCGTTGCATGGATGGACACCAACCCTCACCAAAAAGGAAACGACTTGGCTTTCGTGGACAGAATTGACATGGAATTGTATTTCGGAACACTAACTCTTGGTGGGCGTTTCAATACTCTTGTTGAAAGATACGGCGGTTCCAAATCCAAAGGTTCTCGTCCCGAATTCCAACTTATTGACCGTATGCTACTTAATAAAGGGACTTCTCGTTACCTCAAACCAATGCGTTTCCATGACTTAAACGATGTTTGGGGGACAATTATTGGCCTTCCATTCAACGCATCGGGGGCGGCAGAAGGTGAGCAGGGCGCACTTCTTGACATTTCAATGATTTCTGTTCTGTTCACTCAAAGATTCATGGTTCAAGAACGCCAAGATGAAATCTATGGTATGCCTCATGTTTTCAAGAATGATGACGATATTTACACTTCACCACTCGTTGATATTTCCACTACGACTAACTCTCAATATGAATCTCAACATCAAGAAGCCATAGACAAGTATGGTAGTGGGAAGAACGGTGTGCAGTATCAAGCACCTGTTCTCATTACTCGGATGCTTGGTTTCCGTTTCAGCAATTCTCTAATCAAGATGACAAGGGCTTTGGCTTTCCTTCGTGGAAAAGACCATGTGACCCGTCAAGAAGTAATTGATGCACTTCCTTACTGTGTAGGACACCGACTTGGCCCTGCAAGAGAGGGAGAAGACCCGAAAGGCCGTGATATTGGAATCCTCCGTGATGCTATGCGCCTAACTAACGAGCAAGAGTTTATTCGTGATATTATCCTTAACGGATATGTTCTCCGTAATACACCATCGGGAATGGGCAACCCTGCGGGTAAGCCTTCATTATTCGACCTATGGGATTCATTCTTGAAGAATTGCATGACCCACATGGATTCAACCGATGCTTATTGGAAGTATGAAAAAGGTGTCCTTCTCGACATCAAGAATAAGGTGCGAAACGGTGGAACAGGAATTACACCTGTTCATTGGTCAATTGCTACCATGATTGTTGAAAACGAAAGACGAAAGAATGGGTATAAATCTCGATACAGTAGTTACCTTGAAAGGATTCAACGCCCACAGTCACAATTTGGTGGTGCGGGAGAAAAGAAAACACCCGAAGATTTACAAAAGGCTCAACTCCTTGCCAACACTTCTGCGGCTCAATACTTCAAGGTGCGTGGTGATATTGCAGGTGACTCTTTCCTGTTTTCCGATGACCGAGCGAAACTGCTTGCTCTTGTGGATTCCAAGATAGATGCGATGTGCGGTAACTCCCTAAAGGCCACAATAACTCCTAATGCGGCGAATTTCATGGCTATTGCCCCCACCAAAGGTGCAGAATATGTCATGGGTGCAGGTGAAACCTACGCTTCTTTCGATGGAACCATTAGCGGCCCAAGTGCTTCTTCCTTCCAATGGCGTTCTTACGGGGATGCTATGGGTGCATGGGGTAGTATGATTACCAACGGTGCTAACCTTCAAGCCAAGATTGCGAAGTTAGGCTCAACCGATAACTTCCTTGATGTGGGCGGTGCAGACTTTGAATCGAATCAAGAATTATCCATTACTTCTCAATTCACCATCCCTGCAAAGGGTGATTCTGTCGAAAATGCAAAATTCAATTCAAGAATGAATGCTCTATTCGATACATTCGGCCAATACACAGGAGAAGGTGTCCAAGTGGGAGAAATAGCAACGGGCGTAAGCGGTATTGCCGAAAATTACAACTCGTTGGATGAATATGCCTCACAGGTTGATTTCCTTTTGAATGAGTGGTTATCCAAGACCGCTACTGACCAAGCCAAAACAGATGCGCTCTTAGTTACAGGTTTCAATGCTTGCTTCCGTTTAGCACATATTGATACAGGCGTTGAAGATTCCATGAAAATCAAATTACAAAATGGAAAGACAACCACCGTGAAAGGTGAGGATGATTTGAGAATATGGTTCAGTTTGCGGTGTATTCAAGGCGATAACAAGACAGAAGGTGGCGAGGCTATGCTTTCCCTGTTTGTCGGTATTACTTCGGCTTGTATGCGTCCAAGTTTGGATGCCAATGGTGCAGTTATTCTCGATGCAGATGGAAACCCTACTGAATGGGAAGTATTACCATTTGGAGATGACCAAACTTACAATCGAAGCCGTTATTCGGGGTCGGAAGCAGAATGGAGTGAATATCAATATCAAGACATCGGAAACCTTACCACAAGGGATTACCGATTATACACTCAATTAGGCTTGAGAGCCGTTGGCGATGAAACGCTTTGATACAAAGCCTCAAATAGTAGTTAGGGGCATTTAGATTCATGGCTGATATTCTTCAAGAGGCCCACGCCCCCGAAAACATGAGGGTGGCGTATCGGACACTTCAACAGTTGTATGGTGAGGAAAACATTCCCCTCGTTCTTGGAACCGAGATGCACGGTGGTCGAACCGATATGGTGCGAATCGAGGTTGGAAAAGACCAAATGATGTTGTGTTTGATAGAAAATTACCACAAAGTCCCCGAAAAATACACAGATTCTTCACCTTTTTTCGTTTTGGGACACGAATTCGGTCATATTGTAGCACATCCCGGAAAAGATGCGGTCTATTGGATTGAAGGAATGAGGGAATTGCCTGTTGAAGCATATCAAAAGGGGAAATGGCTCAATTGTGTTTCCGATATTCTCGTAAATTGGACAGTTATTACGGCCACAGGTGTCCTTCAACCGACTCAAAAGGAAACAATCAAAAGACAGATGACGGATGGGTGGAGAGCAGGTCAATTTGTTCGCAGGTGCAGAACCAATGCGGGACTTACGGCTCATGCTAAATTGTTGAAGGAAGGTAAAGTGGCGGATAATCGTTATCAACCTCAAGGCGGATTGCCGGGTCAATATGATAACCCCGCAACAGGTAACAAATATGAGCCGACAGCCATGACTCCTTTCTATCAAAAGCACATGGGTCACGGCAGGGGCGCACAGTATTACCCACCCATCAATTATTGTGTAAAACAGAAAATGGATGACAAGTGGTGCAAAGTGAAGATGCTCAAAGATGAGGGCGGATTGAAAAAGGGTAACACCTATACAGTCAAAGAGTGCATGACTTACGATGGAAGAACCGATAGTGGCGAGTTTGAACCAATCGCCAAATACAAGATTAACGGTCAATGGGTATCAACCCGATATTGTGAATCATTGTGTCCTCAATGTGGGCATAAGGCAATTAGTATTTGGGATAATTGGTGGAATTATGTGCCGAGAGAGGAAATGCAAGCAAATGTGGAATCGCAAGGAACATGGGTTTATCTTCTCATCCAAATGTTCGCTTTTGAATGGGCTATGGCTTACTCCACCGTCATTCCTTATGGGCAACGCTCACTAAATCGCCAAACAGGTGAACAATTCCTAATAGATATTTCCGATGATATGGATGCAGTAATGAGAGGTCGTTGAGATGGGCTATTCCGACAACCCTTTCAATTCACCGCAAGGTCAAGAATTGACTAAGCAGATTTTCAACCTAATGTTCGTTGAACCCGAAGGCAAACCTTCCAAAATTGAAGTGACGGACAAAGCCCGACAAGTGAACCATTATCGGGGAAATATCGTCAATATCGTCAATAAAATGCGAAAATTCGTGAAAGGATATGAGCAAGTCCTCATTTCCGAAGCCAATTCTTCGGGTATTCACATTTGTCCCCATTGTCAAAGAAGGGATGCAATATGGATGTGGGAAACGGTGGATGCAGGGCATTATTCTTCACCTGCGGAATGGCTCTCATCCGTAACATTGACTCGTTGGAACTTGGGTAATGCTGATGAGAAGGGTAGGTATCAATTTGTTGTCCGTTATCGTTGTAATAATGTGACGACCTGTAACAAGTGCCACCTTACCGTAGCAGGTCATAACGATACCTGTCGAGATGGGAATTGTGGCTCAAGTGATGTATCACAGGTAGGGTGTGGGGAAGAATCATACGCTACGCATTTCATTAGAGAATATACCGCCGATGATAACCACCCTCAAAATCAAGGTGAACAAACAGGCGCAATAGACCGCAATAGAGAAATCCGTGTCCGAAGGGACTTCTATACAGGGCAAGTTTCGGGATATGAATACCATCACACTCAAGTCCCCGATGGCAAAGTGGTGAAGACATGGGAAGACATTAAGCAGTATCTCCCGTATGTCCGATTTACTTACACTCATGTTTTAACAGGAAATACGAAGACAGAAGACTACCCCGTTTCGGAATTGAATTATGCTGTATCAAAGCAAAGTTTGGTTCAATGCGTCATGGGTAAAACCTTGCCCGGAGGCACGAATTCTCATGCAGGTAGGATTTTCAAATTAGAGGCGTATGGAGAACCCCTTGATGCCTGTCCAAGATGCGGTGCTACGGACTTCCCACCACTACAAGAAGTCCCCAATTTGTATTACAGACCACAACCGATGAAAATTATGAATTCTCAACCATTGACGGCAGATACGGCGGTTGGAGGGACATTCAAACGAAAACCTGTCTATACGCTTTATTTGGAATCACCTGCCGCAGATTCTTACAAATTGATTTTACCATTACCACAAGTAATGACTCTCAATCCAATTCTCAATGAAGCACAGGTTTCAACCCTCTCTATGTCGAAGAATACTTGTCCTAATGATGTGGGCGCAGGGGTGGATGAAGAACAGGCTATCGAGAAAGCAAATGAAGAATTAAGGATTAAACAAGAGGAAATGGTTCAACAAGCCATGACACTTTCCGCAGATTCAACAGAAGCCGATGCTCAAACCAATACAGGATTCACATTCGATGTGTGCGAAGGTCGCTCTCACACCGCCTACTATGACTTCTCAATTTCCAAGTGGATTGACGATTCGCCACCTTGTAAATCTTACCGCAAGGACGGAACAACATTGTCGCAAAGCCGAGAATATCCTCGTTGGTCGGAAATTCCCTCATATTCTCCCCACGCAAAACCCAATACCTTCTTCAATGAGTATCTTGGCCCGAACCCTTCAACACACTTCATTTGTGATTGGATAAAAGCAAATCAAGTCTTAGCCGCCTATGCCGCTATGCCTCCTGTTTATCATACGGTGGACAAAATTGGAGAGAGAATTGATGAGGATTTAGGGCTAATCTTTGAAGTATTTGAGTGCGAAACCTGTAAAGGAATTGTTGAACAGGGTGGAATCATACCCTTCCGTCAAAGTTTGGGCCAATGTGATGAACATGGGAAATCCATTAACAATTTCCCACAGATTGTGCTTGATGCAGAAATCGAATATCAGAACTCATTCCCATTGGTTAATAACAAGGGAGAACCGACACCGACAGCATGGGGTGTGGAAGCATCGAGTGAACACAATGGAAAGAAAATGTTGCTAAACCCCGACATAAACATTAGGATAGCGTGATTATTATGGGAACATTCGGTAGTGGAGAACGATATGACGATAACCCATTCGTCTTTTTCTCATCCGATGAATACATCATCAACCCGCAACAAAAACAAGAGATGCCTAACCCATTACGGGCGATGTATGAAGACCTCGCCCCACTCTTACTTCGTAGCCCGCCGTCCAAGCGTTATCCTCAACAGCCGACAGGGATGAAGGATTGGGATATTCTCACAGACCCCGTTTCCGAATTGGTGTTCACATCAGCCGTTCCCGACCCAATTATCGGACAGACATTACAAAGAGTCATGCGCCCTACGGTGGAAGGAAAGGAAGGATTGGCGACTCACCTTAACATTCTTGTGGATTGTTCGGGTTCAATGGGTGATGGATATTCCTACGGTGTTACCAAAAGTGGATTCCCCCTCGCAGGTTATCATGTTGCTCAAATATGCACGGCCATGATGATTGCTCAAGCGGAATTATCAAAGGATAGTTTCGCCGTATGGGGATTCAGTAGCGGCGGATTCACAGTTTGGCCCGGAAAGGTCGAAGGCACAGGAAAGAATCACCCCGCACAGAACCACAAAGAAGCCATAGAGTTTTTCCTCGCTCAAGTCCCCAACGATGATTCCCCATTCCCTGCTCGCAACTCCACGCATCTTGATAATGGATTGAACAAAGTGGGTGCAGACATGAATGATTTTGAGTTTGACCAAGCCGTAACCGTAGTGATTGTGGATGGTTCTTGGAGTGACGCTGACGATGTGGACGATGATATTTTCAACAAAACGAAGCCATTTACTGATGAGCAATTACGAAAAATGGGGCCGCTATTCTATGTGATTATCGGTTCTCCTTACGACCAAGACACTTTAGACACATCGGTTGATGCCTTCCGAGCATCACTTACAAGACATTATGGACGAGAAATGGATGGGTGCGTCCTTGACTTCGCTCTTGTCATCGGAGAGGATGGAAATATGGAGTCTATGGGAGGCGCATTGGTGGAAATGGCTCAAATCAATTCGGGACTTAATACGACTCTCAAACCATGTCCACGAATATGAGTATTTAGATAGCGGGACGGATAATTCTTTATCATGGACTCTTGGGACTCCGAAACTTCCACACCTGCAAAGGCTGATGAAATCGTTTTGGCTTGCACTTCTTTAGGACAACCCGCCGACCTCAAATTTCCTCTTGACTTTGTTCGTGAGAAGATTTTCCTAACAGGAATCACAGGAAGTGGTAAGTCATGGACAGGTGGCCTCATTATGGAGGAAATCAACCGTGTCGGTCTTCAATTCGTTTGTTTTGACGCTCTTGGCGCACACGGCGGATTATCCCAATTACCAAATGTGGAAGAATTGAATCCTAAAGGTGGAGAAACCCTCAACATCAAAGGACTCATTGATAGGCTCAAGACGGAACCAACATCTTTCGTCATAGACATATCCGACTTGAACCTTGAAAAGCAACAACAGGTCGTTGCAGAATACTGCGATGATTTACTGATGGCAAAACTCGGAAAGGGAATTATGACTATCTTTGAAGAATGTCAAGATTTCGTTCCGCAACAAGGAAAGCCCGTTTCCTTTGAAGGTATCGTGCGTCTTTGTAAATTGGGTAGGCAGAACGGCTATGGTGTTTGTCTTATCTCACAGCGACCTGCATCGGTATCAAAAGAGGCACTTTCACAATGTTCCGTGTATATGATTCATAACCTCATTAACCACCGTGATTTGAAAGCCGTTGAAGACCAAATGGGATTCGGAACCGACAAGAGTGAAGTAAAGAAGGTTCTCGGAGGAATCTCGGCGGCTCAACAAGGGGAAGTAGTGTGCTACTCTCCCTCCTATTTCCGAGATGAAGGATTCTTCCGTGCATCCAAAATCCGTGAGGACAGAAAGGTAACGCACACAGGTAACAACATTGAGATGAAACCTGCAACCTATTCAGCCGATACCACGACTTCCCCCGAACCGTCAAGAACCCTCGCACCTATTGGTGAGTGGTCGAAACAGTCATCGAGTATAGGCATGGAGGCGGAGTCGTTTGGTGCTATGCCCGATTTTGCGCCCCAAGATTCTTTGAGAGGACTTGCATCCGTTGATGTCCAAAAGGATTTCCCCGAATTAGAGTATGTTCCACTCTCGGAAAGGCATTCTATCGAGGTGGATGTGGGCGAAAAGAAGGAATTAGAGGCTCAAACAGAAGAAAAGAGCAGTATGTCCACAGCATTACCATTTTTAGGAGTCATATTTGTATTCGGTGTGGCTTCCACATTCATTATCCGAAATGCGACTAATTAAATAGGTCTTAGGACAATCCATCCTTTATGGATATTGGGGCGATAGCGTTTTATGACCATGAGGCTCGTTTCAAAGACATTCTTGCCCACATGAAAGTTAGCGATTTGGCCTTTAATCTTAGTGATGAGGATTTTGAAAATCGTTATGGCTATGACCTTCAATCCGTTTTCCATACTTTGTATCAATCAGATGATATGTGGGGGTTCGTAGCCGCCATAGTTAATAAGAAAGATGGAAGCACGGCGTATAAAATAATCACGAAGGGAGATTCGTTGCGAGAAGTGGCTTCGGACGATGTATATTTTGCTCTAAAGATGGATGGTTATTCCTATACACATTGGGCCGAAATGGATTCAAATAACACCGTTCAAGTGTCTAAGGGCGGTAATCGGATTTTCAAGAAGCCATCAGAAAGGGTCAAAAGGTCTGCAAAAAACTTAGACCTCAAGTTATTCAAAGACCGTATGCTGTATCAAGTGGTGGAAACGAGTGCGAGTGATTGGGATAATTACTATTCCATG
>Ga0080013_1002088_pt1 | contig 24487 bp, 27 predicted proteins | sample ETNvirenome_6_85_FD_69236 | JGI IMG/M metagenome (GOLD analysis project Ga0080013, IMG submission 69236) | Marine viral communities from the Pacific Ocean - ETNP_6_85 (SPADES assembly) (version 2) | ecosystem: Environmental > Aquatic > Marine > Oceanic | place: Pacific Ocean | collected 2013-06-19
TTCCTGTTCGGGAGCCAGACCAAGTACGAAGTGAACGTCTACCACTACGGGAAGGCATACGCTCGTGGTGGCCGGAATGTGAACAGTCGCAAGTTTCCCAACGTCCAAGCGGCTATTCAATGGGCAAAAGTCAACTTGGACTACCCAGAGGTGGAAGTTGTGGATTTGTCCACAGGTCGGGTCCTTTTCTCCGGCGGTACGGGCAAAGTGGGGAATCCCCGGAAAAAGCGGAAGCCCCGCCGCCGCGATGTCTACGCTGAGATAGCGAAGTCCCGCAAGACCACTCGTGGCCACAAGCGGAAAGATCGTAAGCGAGCCGTAAAGCGCGGATCGTCAAGGAAACCGAAGCACAAGAGCCGCTACAATCCCGAAGCCTTTGAGCAGGGATCGCGGGAGAAGGAGATCACTGCGATCTGGAGAGCATGGAACAGCGCACTCCAGAAGGAAGGCGTGGATGGTCGCATCCTGCCCAACCTTTTCAACGAAGATGTAAAGGACCAGATTGCAGATGGGGCAGAACTGCTGGTAGCAACCCAGCACGCTGAGTTGCGCTCTGACGCAATGGAAGGAGCAAAGCCGAAAGCTGTGGCGGTCACTGCGCTTGGTCTCGCACCCGGAGGGGTCTACGAGGAATACTTGAGTGAGCACGGGACCGAACACGGTGGTGTGTTCCTGCCTGCGATGAAAGAGGTGGAAAACTTCGTGAAAGCAGGCCGCAAGAAGGTCGCCTCGGAGGTGAAAGCAGGGAGCGCCAAGGTTGTTTCGGCCCAAGCAGAAGCCAAAGAAAAGGCTCGATTTAAGGCCCTTCAAGCGGAGAAGGCGCAGCTTCAAGCAGACCTCGAAGAAGAAGCGATGCCTGACGACATTGCAGGAGAACTCGCAGAGGTGTTCGATAGCGATCAGCGCCAGTTTGCTCTTGCCACAGATCCCGAGGATCTGGAGTATGAGCCTGAACCAGTAGGATTTCACTCTACACCCACTCCCCGCTCTCACAAGAGGCGGGAGCGCCTTGGTCACTATGCCGACTACTTGTCTCCGGTTCGCCGTCGAGACGTGCAGCCTCCTATGAAGATGCTCGGCCAGACTCGGGAGGACGTTCTGCTATACGCACTGAAGGACGGAACCACCCAAGTGTGGATGAAGGGCGCGATGACCGTGACTTTCGAGCCAAGCCCGAAGGTCCCCTCCTACAAAATCGCTCACCGCTACGCTAACAAGTGGCGAGGATTGAAGCCGAGTGGGGGTGTTGATCCCGACGCTAAAAAGAGCCGACTCCGTACTGCGGTTTATTTGGCCAGTGAGGGCAAGTCTACACTCAAGCAAGTCGAGAAACCGATCGCTCTGGTGGAACGGAAGGAGAAGAAGGGCAAGAGAGCGCAACACGACATGCCGGACCTCGACGCCTACGAGTTGACGGGTGACCGCGCCAATCCCCGCCGTCGTAAGAACGGAGCAGTAGTACAGCGCCTCGATTGGGAACAAGAGCAGCGGTTACTTGGCCAACCGAAGCCAAAATGGGCGCTGTACGTGGTCAGTGACATCCACACAATGCTTGTGGGGTTGTTCTGGAAAAAGGGCGATGCGGAGATGGTGGCCACGGGGATGAATGAGGGGGCCGCTCGCTTTGCCAAGGCAAACATGAAGCGCAACGGGAGCAGAAACGGCTATTATGTGGACGAGATGGACAAACGGGGGGTGGACGCTTGGACGCATGATGGAATGTGGGGGGTCACCCTGAGTAAAAGTGGCTACAACCAGCCTATTGGGTACTTCCATGAGAAAAAGGATGCGGAGTTTGCGAGTTTCTGGCTCGATAGGAGCGATTACCTGCAAGACAAGTATCCAGACACCCCTCACCCACGAAAGTATAGGTTCTACCACAAGAACGCGGAGTGCAAGGTCAACGGATGCCATCGAAAGGCCCGTTCTAAAGGGTTTTGTGGGCCTCACGCTCACGGGAATCCTCGTCGCCGGAAGAACATCATGTCCTCCGCAGCAGGATCTTATGACTACGATTCGTACTCGCCTCGGTCGCGGAGAGGGCTAAATCCCTACGCCAAGCGGTACACCCTGACGAGTTTCTCCGAAAAGTATTGGGGTAAAGGCTATCGTGAGGTGCCTCGGACAATCCGAATGGAGTTTTGGGACGATTTCAAGTATGCCTTCAAGGGCGGTCTTGGACGCTACAAGCTGGAAACGAGGGGATAGGCGGTGCCGACGATCAAACTGACAGGATTGGTCGATGGAGCAGCACGGGTCATCGGTACTACTGATGATGCGCTCGTTGACGGGTCGATGACCATTGGCGATGCCAATACTGACAGCATTGTAGTCAATGCTGAGTTTGATTCGGACCTCGTTCCTGACGACGACAATACCTACGATCTTGGCGAAGCCAACAAGCGATGGCGCAAAGGCTACTTTGACGAAGTGATCGCCAAGATGCCCTTCGTCAATACCGCCAAGTATACGGAAAACGCTGCTACACAGCGGTATGTGCGTTGGGACTCTGCGGGAAGCAACGGTAATCCGGGGGTGAACAACAAACTGATCGCTCCCGCCAATGGGACGCTGGTAGCGGTGTCAGTGCGAGCAACCAGCGCAGCCAACATGACCACTGTGGCTTTCCACAAAGCATCCAACGGCACCGAAAACTTGAATACCAACCTCACAGAATCGGTCGATCTCAACATGAAAATAGCCAACACCACCTATGAAGCCGCTTTCAGCAACAACAGCTTCTCGGCGGGCGATATTCTTGGTATCTCACTCACCCCCGCTGCGGGATTCGGGAACGTCAACATCACCTGTGTCTGGATGCTCGACTGGGGGACTCCATGAAGTATGGCGCAGCAGTGGCCCCATCGGCGGGTCGAGTCCGTCGAAGGAGTCTGTCCAGAAGGCTACGGAAGTCGGAGTTCATCCCGGGCTTGAAGTTCGAGACAGAAGGCACGGTTGAGTCAAACTTGAGGGTTCGGCGTAATCTCAAAAAGCCATACTTTCAGGCCAAAGCGCAGGATTTGTTTGACCGCTCCGAAGCAATCAATGTTCAGCTTTCACCTATCGAAGCCGCCATGACTCCGAGCCTCAACAGTTGGATTGTAGAGTTGAATGGAGCAAAAGCGGAGGTGAAAAGCCTGCTCGATCGGTTGGAGAGGGCAGTAAAAGCACCGAATGTAGTTTTCGATTGGATAATCGACTTCGCAGGCAGCCTCACGGGACACGTGGCTAACGCCCGCAGGGATGCGGATGAGGCGATAGCAAACCTGAAGATGTCTTTGGAGAGCCTCGAAGTCAAGATCAAAAATGTGACAGCCTACCGTAACGACTTGGCAAGTCGGCAGCGGCTTTCCCAGCTTAGGGGGTGGAAGGCCGGTGACGACCTGACAGGCATGATCGAGAACGTGGCTCGCAGTTTCGACATCGACCAGCGCGACATGCTGCAAGGGTGGTGGGACGAGGCGTATCTCTCGGACTGGAAGGCAATCGGAGACAGAAAGCCGTGGCAGCCGGTCTGCGATCTGTACCAGAGCCTCGTAACTCCCCGTAGTTGGGCGGACATCGAGCGCTGGCGGAAGGGGTCGGCTGTCGGTGACCACGGATCAGCCAGCGACACTGGACTGGCGGACTTCGGGGCATACGGCACGGTCACCCCCACTGGAACAGTAGGCACCGAAGGAGGCACACCTGAGTATGTCTACTTCCGGCAACCTCGGCCCGGTCAAGCGGGATACCGTAACCTCGGCCTCCACAAGTATTCGAGGACTGATCCGTGGGGAAAGAGCCTCTTACAAGAGGGGTGCGTACCCGGGGAAGCATGTCCGGTGGGGGCATGGACAAGTCCCATTACTCGGACCTACGGTCTTAGGGGTGTCCAAACTACAGGGCTTACACTGACGACTGGAGTTGGTCTGAGAGCGATGATGACCGATGTGGAACTGAGGATGGAGGAAATCCAATCCGAAGCGGCCACGGCAAAGACAAAATATCAGGCCCTTTGGTACACTGTAAAGTATGTAGCAGGCGCTGCCATTGTCCCCCAGATTGAGGCGGCTCTCGCCGTTACCGGGGCGACTGCGGCCCTAACGAGTGCCTTGACTGCGGTAGGAGCAGTCGGCGGGCCTCTTGGCTCTATCATTGGCGCTCTTACCGGGTGGCTTGCAGCGAAGATAGGCGCATCTCAGATTTACAGCGCGCTGATTTCAGACCTCAAGGATGTCAAAGGCAAGATCAAAGCCGTCAAAGACGATGTACCGGACGTAAAATCGTCGGTGATTGATGCTTTCGAGTGGTGGGAGACTCACACTACTGCCTCATGGCGATTCGCCCGCGCAGCAGAGATGAGGGCCGTGAAAAGCGACCTTCAAGACTGGATAGATCAGTACGATGCTATGCTGCCAACGTGCCGTTACATCTACCCCTCGCGCAATGCCGCCCAATGGATTCGTCTCGGAGTCCCTCAACCTTGCCCCTACAGAGCGCCGGACTTTGAAGATCCCGGTGACTGGGAACCACCGGAAGGTGGCGACCCGAGAGATGTAGAGGCCGATAAAGACGAACCGATGGAAGTGTTGCTCGGAAGCTATGGGAGCATTGGAACCGTTGAACCTAAACGGTTCCTTGGTTTGACTACGAAAAGTTGGCTAATAATCGGCGGGCTTGCAGTCGCATGGAAGTTGGTGGAAAACTCTAAACGGCGATGAAGGTGGATTGACATACTTCCGCCACAGGACTACCCTTACCAGATGGGAACCAACCACATTGAGTTTGAAGATTTCTTAACGATTCAGCGAATCGAATGGGCTTACGGCATCGCTTGCCACTCGCTGGAGAAGCGGAAGCAACAGGTTGCCCGCGTAGGCTGGAAAGCCGCCCAAGCAAGGGATTCCAAGCTACTGAAAGCCTTAGAGGTGGGAGCGGAGAAGATCGGTAAGCTGTCCGAAAACCAGACGGGCCGTACTCGACGCAGCGCGGAACACCTCAAGGATCAGGTAGAACACACCGAGTCCCAAATGTGGAGAGAAGCGTACCGCTTGTGTGATGAGGGCAACCCCATCCAGAACTTCGAGTGGATTTACGGGGCCGCTGCGGTCCTCTGTGGATATGTTGAATGACTGAGCATCCCGAAGAACTCAAGATTGCTGCCGACGAGTACGAAAACGCGAGGAAGGACATTGTGGAATACATCCACGGGTCATCCGACCGCAGGGCGTTGCTGGCTGCCGAAGGGACGATCAAGCAGATCCTCACTGTACTGAGTGCAGAGATGGCCCTTGCCGGATCGCTCGGGCAGATCGACACAGTGCTACGTTTGGGCCTCATGGCAGAGAACCTTGTTCATGCCGAAGCAACCTTCCAAGTCCGCGAGAGCGAAGACTATCGACGCCGATTTGGTGAGGAAGTAGAAGAAAGCACAGACAACGCCTTGCGTCGATAGCACTCCGGTTGTCTCCAAACCGTTGCCTCCGAGCGGCGGTATCGGTATGCTCCTTCTCGTATACCGTGGAGGTTTCATGTCGAGCCTGTCTCCTGCTCTACTGAGCAAAGTAGAGCAAATCAAAGTAAAGAAGGCTACCGCTGCGGCGAAGGGAAACCTTCGGGCCGTGCAGCATTACGACTTGCTGCTGAAGTCATTTCTTTCCAGAAATGGCATTATCTTCAATCCGTCTTCGCTAAAGGTCAAGCTGCATCCGCATACCCAAAAGATGCTCTTGGCTAAGACCGCCAACGGTGTGGCAGCCGTTCAGAGTCATGGCGTACCAAGCTGGTTTCGGCCCGGGTACAAGAACACTGTCCGAGTGGCCTTGTGGCTACGGCTCTCTACCGCTTTCAGGCAAGGGTTGACCGCCCAGCATCAAAAAGGGCTACTCCCAGAATACTTCCCGGCTCCGTCATATTGGGCCAAGAAGGTCCGTCCTTCGGATTTCTTCACGCCGAGCAACCCAGAGCAACTCAAACACGAGGTCGCTCAGGAAGACCCTGCTATTTTCCAAGAAGCAGATGCGGAGAACGTAACTGAGGTACTGGCGGTAGCAGAGGAGCAAGCGCTCGAAGTCATTGACGACGGGACCATCCTTCAAGCGGAAGCAGTTGAGGAGGATGCTCTCCTTGAGACCTTGGAAGAACCCGGCACCAACGCACTACAAGCGGACGAGCCTTGGTATCACGATAAAAACAAGCTGATGCTCGCAGGCGGAGCGCTTCTGGTGCTGATGGCGGTGTCCAAGTGAAGTTCGACGCCTCCGCTCTGATCCCACTTGTTGCCAAGTTGGGTCAATATCTCAGGACTGGTTTTGACCAGTATGTCACGCTGCGGGCGTCGGGCATCGATCCGTCCCCCGAGTTGGTGGCGGCGTTCTTGGAAACCAAAATGGTCAGTTGGAACCCCCGAGTCCGAGGCCACGAAGTTCTCGACGATGAAACCCGAGCCGCGTGTGCGCGGTTCTTGGGTGGAGTTGCCTACAACATCGCCTCTGCTCAGAAGCAGAACGGAGAAGCAGCATGAGTTATGGACGTATTACGACTCCCCGATACTACGGTGGATCACTTGAGCGTAGTCACGGCGGTTATGGGGGCTATGGATTCTATGGCGAGCCAATGCTCTACCAAGGATCGACAGGCGGTGACGTAGTTACTCTCCAGAACCTTCTGATCAAGGCTGGATACTCTACTATGCTGGCTCCGTATGGAGCGGATGGTGACTACGGCCCGAAAACCAAGTCTGCCGTGGCCGCTTATCAATCATCGAAGGGCTTGTCCGCCACTGGTATTGCAGACCAAGCGACTTGGGACTCCCTAAAGGGTACAACTGGCAGCGGCGGCGGCGGTGGTAAGAAGTCGGCATGGGATGTCATCGGTGACATAGCAGGCGGTCTCGCTTCCGGTCTGACAGGAGGCGCGGCCAACGCAGGCACCTCCGACTCCATGGTCACTGGGGCAGGGACTCCACCCTCGTCTGGGGCCACCACCACTGCCAAGAAGTTTCCGTGGACATGGGTTTTGGTCGGCCTCGGTTCTGTCGTGGTTATCGGTGGGACCATTTACTTCGTAAGGAAGAAAAAATGAGTAGCGGCCACCACCAGCACAGGCACAACAGCAGCCTCTCTCGCGCCATTCGAGCGCAGACAGGGGTGGCTGCCTTCCCCTATACGGAGTACGCCCCCATGAACTACGACGCTAAATACGACGCTTACGGCGGCATCGACGACCAAATCCCAATTGTCATTAAACCAAAAGGGCCACAGCCCTTTCCGATCCCAGATGATGTTCCACCTCCGACTCCCGAGCCTAAATCTTACCGACAAAGGCGAGGACAGGGACGAACGAGAGTCCTATATGGACGGAAACGCCGAGGGTTCAATGGGTACGGTGAGGTCGATCCTCTGTCAGCAGGCATCACTGCCCTCTCCAATTTGATTGGGGTTGGTGTAAAGACTGCCGTAACAGCAGGACAAACCAAGCGACTCCAAGATGCCGAACTCGCTGCTCAAGAGCAGCGGCTCAGGCTGGAACTTGCATCCAACGAACGATCTATCGCTGCTCAGATGGCAGCAAGCGCGAACGCGGCTGTCGGTGGGCATGGAAAGACCATTCTCATCAGCCTTAGTGTTCTCGGCTTGCTGGGCGGTGGGTTGTATTTTGTCCTTCGTAAGAAAAAGAAGTAGGAGTCTGTCATGTCATACGGTGACGGTGGGTATTATTTTTTGCAGCCCGTGAACAATGGCTACGGCGGCATTGGCTACGGCCTCTCGCCCCTACCTCCGGGTATGTCCGAGGGTCCACACATGAGCGAAGCGGGCAACTGCCCTCTTTACTTCAAGTGGAAAAGGATGGCTCGGAAGTACAGCCAAGCAGCCCTGCATTTTCAGAAGGCAGGGAAGGCCAAGAAAGCGAGACTGCTTTTGGCTAAGGCCAACGCGGCCAAGCGGAAGGCCAACGCTGAACGGAGGAGGTGCCGGAAGGGGCTTCACTCCCATGGTACTGCTTCTGGATTTGGGCGCGTGGCTGACGTGTTCATGGGCCAAGGTGTGAGTAAGCAGTTCAAGCCTTACCCTACCTCTATGGTCGAAAAGCGTGCTGACCTCGATAGTCTTCACGGATCGCTGAAATCCCTTGCAGCGCAATCGGCTTCGCTTAACCGGAAGGTAAAGCAGCAGAATAAGCGCGTTGTTGCACTTGCGCGAAAAGTAGCGTCACTGACCTCTTACACCACCAAGAGGAAGTACGCGAAAATACTGAAAGTGGAGGAATATGCCCTCAAACGATTGAGGGAAAGCTATCAAGCCATTCTGCGGCGGATGCAGAGGCAGAGAGAGAACATTGAGACGGCAGATCGTCGGGCGCTCGTAACGACCCTTTTCGCCCCGAAGATGACTATAGGCGGCATGAGTAAAGATCCCGTAGGGGATGCAGAGGGCAAGAGGGCTGTGTACAAGGCTCTGACAAAGGCGGACGTTCGGGTGGTTGACACGCAGAGCAACTGCCCTCCGGGTCAGATGTACATTCCGGGGCAGGGTTGCACGGTGGTCCAGCATGGGCCGTTGTACGTCGATCCAAACGAACTGCCCGGTGGTCTTCCCATGGGAGAACCCCTTGATGCCGAAGAAGTAATAGCAGACGAGATCCTCGACGAGCCAGAGATCGATATTGTGGACGTGGAGGTCGTTTCCGATGCGGCTGACCCTGATGCTCCTTCTTTCTACGAAGAACACAAGCAGCTTATTTCAATCGGAGCGGGCGCTCTCGGACTCGTAGCCTTGATCAAGCTGATGAAGGACTGATTCAATGTACGGGGCAACAGGAAGTCATGGACCGATGGGTCCAATGGGACCCGGATCTCCACAAGGAGAGTATGGAGTGTGGTGGGTTCCCATCCTATGGGGGCTGGGAATCGGGGGCGCTGCCGTTACGGCGGGGTCCTACGTTTCTTCCAGTATGGCAGCCTCCGAAGCAGAAAAGCATACCGGAGGCACCTATACACTGGACGATGGGACAGAGATTTCGGCGGATGAGATGCACCGGAGACTGTGCGCTGCTGGGCTGCTGGATGCCGAAACGTGCGCTCAATCCCCGTCAGAAGTGGGCATGGAAGCCGCTGATTTACCGGAGGGCTTTGTCGAACACGCCGTCCAGCCTTGGGTTGGCGCAGAGGGCAGACACGTACTCATGGGAGATTGCGAAGCAAAGGACGCTAAAGGGCAACCGCTTAACCCCCATTGCCCGCGAGCGCCCAAGGGAATCCCCGGCTGGGTGTTCGCTGCAATCGGAGTCACTGCCATAGCTTTCGTGTTTATGCCTACTAAGAAGGCGTAGCATGTCCTACTTCACTTACCGGCAACAACACTCCAACAGAGGCTATGGCTACGACATTTATGGAGCCGAGGGCATCTATGATGCTGATGACTTTGCCTCTGCTCCCCATAAGTGTGATGGGGCCAGCGTGACCTATGGCCCGAGCAGTTGCTCCGGGTGTTGCGATGGGTACGATGGGAAAGGGAAAGATGTTATTTCGACTCTCCAAGCGTACTTGAACACCCTTGGCTACTTGAGCGCCCAGCCTACGGGCCAGTATGGCAGTCAAACCTACGCGGCAGTGAGAAAGTTTCAGGAAGCCTTTGGGGTGTCGATCGATGGTCGTATTGGACCAGACACATCGAAACTACTTTACCAACAAGCCGAAAAAGTACGCTCGGCTGCATCGCCACCGCCCGCTTCAGCCCCCCCCTCCCAAGAGCAGGCTGCGGTCGCTCGTCAGCAGGCAGGGATGGCTTTGCCTCTGATGCAGAGGGCGTGGTTTTGGCCTGCAATGGTGGGAAGTACGGTGCTCACGTTCGCGTTTATTTGGTGGCGGAGGAAGGGATAATGGGTTGTGGATGTAGAAAAAACAGCGGGCAACCTTCCCGTCGAAGCTATGGGCGGACAGACTGGACGCCAGAGACGATCGAGGGGGCTTACGCCCAAGGGTTGATCAGCCAAGAGAAGTACATTTCTTTGAAGAACGCCCCACCTCAGAAAGCGGGCATGAGCACGGGCCAGATGGTCGGCATCGCCGCGATTCTCGGAGCGGCCGCCTTCGCAATGAAGGGAAAAAAATGAGCACCTTGGCGGATTTTACCGACAGCACTCAAATGCCGTGCATCAGGGAGGGCCACAGAGGAGAGTCTGTCCTCGCTCTGCGTGAGGCGTTGACTCGCGCCGACCCCAAATATACGCCCTCCACCGTGGCGTCCCAATATAGTTTCGATGCTGTGGTGGAAGGCGCTGTACTTGAGTTCCAAACAGACAAGGGGTTGGAAGTAGACGGCGTTGTAGGGCCTAACACATGGACAGCCTTGGGCCTTGGCGGGGCCTCTTGCGGCGGTGGCGGCGGATCTCGGTCGGGTGGTGGCGGAGGATCACCGAGCACTGCGCTGGCTACCTCGGGATCTTATGCCCCATTCTACAAGCAAAACTGGTTCTACTGGACTGTGGGCGGAGCAGCCCTTGTCGGCGCACTCGCCCTATTTCTGCTCCCGAAGAAAAAGAAGGGAACTCGCTCTGTGGCGAAAAAGGGGAGACGATGATGGAAGAACGTGGGGCAGACCTCTATGAAGAATGGCATTGGGGAGTGCCACATCAGAGTGTCGGAGAGTGGCGAGACGAAGACGTTGATTCCATGCTCGGAAACGATGGTCTCGTTATCGAGACGGGTCGTATGGTCGAGTTGCACTTCCGCGAGCCTCACCGCCGCAAAGATACCGTGATTCGATTGAACCGGAAGGAGGCCAATGGGTCTCATCTGGTCTTCGACCCGGATCATCCTTACCATCGCCTTTACATCTTTTCTCATCCCGACTTTGCCAAGCGTATGCACAAGAAGTACCGGCAGGATGGCGGGTACAAGGGCAACAGTCGTTACCAAGCAATGGGATTGGGCGAGGCCGCGAAACTGGTTGGTGGAAAGCACGCCACAAACGACTACCCGAAGGTAGAAGTCATGCCTATCGGAATCCTCACTCATGTTGTCTATGCAACGGAGAAGAAGGGAGATGGGTACAGTTTTTACATCCACAAGATGGGAGAGGAGAGTGGAGTCAAGCCCGCGCTCACCATCGACGGGAGAGGACGGCTGTGGATTGCTGGAGGTAACTACACCTCCCCTACTCCCGGCATCACGGACTGACGATGGCAAAGATACGAAACTACTGGATGATGGTCAGGATTGAAGAAGATCGGATGGGAAACCTCACAGGCTCCCCCGAGTCTGAGAAATGGCAATCCTACTTTGACAAGCACTGGGGTACGCACGAAGCCTTCGCTCAAGAGGGATTTGTGCTGTGGTACGACATTTTTGACTCGTTGAGCAAGCAAGCACAGAAAGACATCCAATCGGGGTGGGGGGCGACCGTTCGGATGCCCATTGATCAGTTTGAAAACTGGATCGCCTACCACAACCCCCATTAGGACTGACTGATGGGGTGCTCGAATCCGTCGTGCGTCGATCTTTCGCGCCTCCACAACAAGCAGATGGAAACCCTGCTTGAGAATGGAGGGCAGCAGCTTGGACGAAAGCGCTGGTGGTATCCCGCGCATCCGGCCAACTACACTGCGGACAATCGAACCAAGTTTGATATTGACCACATTGTCATCCACAGTGCCGAGGGGTACACCGGAGGTCTGAGTAGCTTCGACAACCCGAACAGACAGGCGAGCGCCCACTACGCGGTCGGCTGGGACGGGAACGTCGTCCAGATGGTAGCGGACAAGGACAAGGCATGGCACGCAGGGAAAAAGGGATCAACTGGCATCTCGGGGATGAATGAGCGGAGCATTGGAATTGAACATGTTGGATTCGCCCATGCGATGTGGCCCGGAACGGAGACTGAGTGGAGCCAAGACCTACTGAACGCAAGCGCGAAGCTGGTAGCCCAGCTTGCCCGAAAGTACGATGTCCCCATCGACCGAGAACACATCATCCCGCACGCGCTCGTGGACCCGGAGCGCCGTACTGACCCCGGACCATATTGGCCGTGGGATTGGTACATTCGACGGATCAAGTGGTATTACCACCGACCCTTTGTATATGGGGCTATCGGGGTTACAGCCATAGTCGGTATCATCTGGTGGGCGACCCAAGCCCGAGAGAAGAAGCGGATCAAAGGCTGGAAGAAGATATGAGTGGACACCCCTTCATCACAGGTCTCGCTATCTATGGGTGCTATGAGGCGCTGAAAAAGGTGGGATTGGTAAAGGACATCGAATGTCCAGAGGCCGTTAGTGATCCTTCGCTCAACCAGAAGAACAAAGTTCTTGCGTCCAAAGAGCATTTCTATGGCCCGGATGCAATGGGACGGGCGCTTGGGAAGACCGTAGGAGAGGTTGAGGGCCTACCTCTGCTCGCGCCTTCTGGTCACGAGGCATATTGGGCCGAGAAAGCCATCCGCAAGCATGTACCCCTACCCGCTGCGATGAAGCAGCTTTGTGGCAACTGCAAAGCCTTCAACATTACTCCAGCCATGGTCGCTTGTGGTGGGGCCACAGAGCGCCCTATCTTGGTCGAATGTGCCAAGGGGGGAGAACCTCGACTGACCACAACCGTGGGCTACTGCGAGATGCACGAGTTCAAGTGCTCCGCGTTGAGGACATGTGATACTTGGGTTGGAGGCGGGCCGAGAGGCGGCGGACCCATTACGGAGTTTACGAAATGATTGACAACTTCCCCGAACTTTGGATGCGAATGGTGTGTACACGCTCAGTAGAGAGTGTACTCAGCTTGTACCGGCCCAACGCCGTGCTGGTGGCGACATACAACAAGGACATTCTCCGAGGCCACGCTCAACTGGCTTCGTACTTCCGGCGCTTTCTGGGCAAGGATGACCTCTGCGGTCGCATCGACGGCGTGATTGAGCAGGACCTTGGTACGGTGAAAGTGCTGTCTGGGACCTATACCTTCCATTTCCGCGAAGGGGGGCGTCCCAAGGCCGTCAAGGCCCGGTACACATTCGTTCTGACTCCTGAAAATGTCCGTACAGGGAGAATCTGGGCTGGCTCTCAGCGATGGCGGATAGTCAACCACCATTCGTCCGAAGTCCCAGATTAGCCCACTGGCATCTTCTTTTCGTCTTCCGTGCGCTGGAGAGAGTAGAGGATCTCTGTCGATTCGTAGACACGAATCCAGTCCGAGAGCGCTGCCCGGACCAGATCGGAGATAGAGGTATGGTCACCAGTGAGACGACTTTCGCTTTCAGCGATGTCACGAAGCCGGTGAAAAATGCGGGTTCTAACTCTTACTCTCATTAGGTGATGGGTTGGAGGGAGGGGCGACTGTGATTCCATAAGAACTCCGGGGGGTAAAGATTCGTCACCCTTATTGTATAGTGCGTAGCACTGTTTGTAGCACTTCAACTTTGGAAAACGGACCTCCAAGGGCTTGCGCGATAGCCCTTTGCCGTGTCATCTTCTTCTCCGAGTGGTGCGCTAACCGTGCGCCAAGGAGTTTCTCAGATGCCCCGTCGAAGCAATCCGATGCCAACTATGGGCGCACTTTTCATTACCAACCCTCGAAGGAAGAATCCCATGGCAACTCGTCGCCGTCGTCGTAATGGACTTGCTCTCAAGCAAAACAGTTCTAAAGATCGGATGATCGCCCGCAAGCACAAGATGAGCACTAAGCGCGTCCAAGCTATCAAGAAGAAGGACCGCGCTCGTTTTGACCGCATGTTCAAGGCCGCAGGTGGCGCTAAGGCGCTCACCTCCTATCGCAAGAAGGGCAAGGCTACTCGTGCATCGGTGAAGGGTGGCTCATACAAGTACAGCACTTGGGGCAGTAAGTCCAAGTCCAAGTCCAGTCGCGGAGGCCGTAAGGTTTCAGCTTGGGCTAAGTTTACCAAGAAGCACGCCGGAAAGGGCTGGTCGATGGCTAAGATGGCTGACGAGTACCGCAAGGCTGGCAAGAAGGCCAACCCGCGCCGTCGTCGCAACGGTCTTGCGCTGAAGCGTAACGGATTGGCTCTCAAGCAAAACCGCTCGACTCGCCGTCGTGGTGGGCTGAACTCTTGGCAGCGTTTCGTGAAGAAGCACGCTGGCAAGGGCTATTCAATGGCGAAGATGGCCGATATGGCTCGGAAGCAAGGCGTGATTGGCAACCCCAGCAAGAAGCGCAAGAACCCAAGCCGCAAGCGTCGGAATCCAACTCGTCGTCGTCGTAACACCAGCAACCTCGGTGCAATCCGTCTCCGTAACAACCCAATGAGTACCGGAATCGGTGTCATTGATAGTGTTGCCAAGGGCGTAGGATCAATCCCGGTTGTCGGAAAGCCCCTCGCTCCATACATCGCCCCACTTGCAGTGGGATCGGTAGCCGGTGCAGGTGTCTACTACTTGAACAAGTTTGCAGCACCTCACTTGCCCGAGCAGGTCGAGCCTTTCAGCTTCGCGCTGGTTGGCATGGCCGGAGCAGCGGTCACCCTCATGGTTCCCGTTGGGGACGTGAAGGCTCGCCGTCTGGTCGCAGCAGGAATGGCTACCGTTGGTGCCGGAATCGACGTTTACCGTCACTTCTTCGCCCAGCAAGCTACCGCCGAGGTTAGTGCCGCTCTATCAACCGACGAGATCATCATGGACGAGGAAGCCGACCTTGGCGGGTACGGTGCTTACTCCTTCCAAGGTGGCGCTCTGAACAATCCTTCATACCTTCAACACCATGGCTACGGCGCACTCGCGCTGAAGCAGAACAGTGGATACGGCGCTTGGGACTACACTGGCGGGGCTTTGAACGGCTACGGCAGTGCTCACGACTACGGCGATGAAGGTGCTGAGGAGTACAACGATGCTAATGAGGTTGATGCTCAAGCCTGCCCCGGAGATTTCGAGGCAGACGAGGCTCAAACACTTCAACAGGGTTCCCGTGCTTGGTTTGCCCGATTCGGCAAGCCCGGTAAGCGGATGTACAACCGCTCCCAGAAGGGAACGTACAGTCGCCACGCCGGTAAGAGGGGTCACCGATTCGGTTGGCTCATCAAGCTGGTCGGCTTCAAGGGCGCTCGACACATCGCACGCCTCCCTGCTCACGAGCGGAAGATGATGATTGCCAAGCTGAAGTCTCAGGCAATCGCTACCCTTCAGGCTCATGCTCAGAGCCAAAACACAGTGCCTTCTCTGCCTGCCGTCTATGAAGGCTCCGGTCCATCCGGTGCTCATGGCTATGGAGCAACAGGCGGTTATGGTGCATTTGCATACATGGGTCGGGACCTCTAAGGTCTTCCCATTCACTTTCCTTTTTCCTTTAACTTACCTTTGATCTTAGGAGATCACCATGCCATACGGTATTCCCGGTATTCCAATGGTTAGCCCAGACGATGGCCCCATCCCTCCAGTCCCCCTTCAGCAGCCGCAAAACTTGTTCCGGTTCGGAGAGCAGACCATCTGGTCCAGCTACTTCTTCCCCGGCGTTTCGACTCTGGCTTCTACCCAAAACCGTCTTTTCTCAACCCCCGTTGGTCAAGTCGGTCAAGGCTACACGCGAAGCCTGTCAATTGCAGAAACGAACCTAAAGCAAGGCGGAATGGTGCCAAGTGGCGTCGCATACGATGTTTTCGGTATCGCTGCTGAGTTCTCTTTGGCTTCTGCCGCAACTGACGTTGCTGGTACTACAGCCGGTGACCCAGTTGACACTGCTGCTGAGATTGCACAGCTTACTGCATGTATCCATAATGGAGTTCTAAGCTGGGATTTCACTCAGACACAAGTGGACATCTGCCCGATGATTCTCGCTGGTGCAGGTGGTGGTGCCTTCGGTGCTGTTGCTCAGAACGCTGCTGGAGCCAACTCCGGTAACATGAACAACGGAAATGGCTCGATCTGGATGTATCGTAAGCATCCCGTCGCGCTCCCGGGTTCGTCCACGTTCTCTATCGTGCTTCGATTCGGTTCTCGCGCCCGTGCAAACGCCGCGCCAGACAACGCTTTCGAGGTCCGCACGACCCTGCTCGGCTACTACAAGAATGTCATCGAGATTGGCTAAACCCAACTCGCTGCCTCTTGTTAGCATCAAACACCCTCGGGGCTTCACGGCTCCGGGGGTTTTTGATTTTGGGGTGATAGCACTCGAAATAGAGCAGAGGGTCCACTCAATCCGCTTCTCATGTTACCCTTCTGACGTACTGATTACTGCCTGACCCTCGGAGAACTCAATGAGCCGTAACCCCTATGGATATGCCGCCCCTGCCAGTGGGCCTGACAACAGTGTCACTCCGCAAGGAATCTCCGCCCGCGTGGCAATGCCCACGGTAGGCGAGATGGGTGGTAACGCCCCTGCTCCGTGGATTCGGTTCCCATTCTTCCCTACTGCGCCGTTTTACAGCACCAACCCCAATGTGGGCTACCAAGTGCGCTATTACAGTGCCGGAGTCCTGAGCACCGATGCTGACGTAACCCTTGGTGCTGAGTCGATTCGGACTGTTCAGTTTGATATTCCGTGCCGCGTGATCGCTATCAATGCTTCGTTTGCATACACAGCGATGCCAAACGCAACCAACTACCTGAACCTCGGCGGTGACCCGCTCGACATGTTCTTGTTCCGCTCAGAGTACACCACCGGAGACCGTCTCCAGATTTCATCTCGACTTGCTTCTACCGTTGTCGGTAGTGGTGAGAATCCCGCTGAGATTGGTGGCACTGGCTACACAGTAGACCAAGGCGGTTCGATGGTACTTGGTATCACTCCGTTGGCAAGCATTACTGAGGGCAATAACGCCGCATGGCGTATTGATGTGACCCTGCACTGCCTTGAGATGCGCGGAAGCAGCAACTTCGTGGGTGGACAGGGGGGTCGCTAATCTGTGTCCTACCGCCTACCATTCCCGCTACCCGGGCAATACGACCCGTCAGGGCCATTTCGGAACCCCGGTGAGACAAATCCTCTCCCTTCACCCGGAAACATTCCTACCCCGTGCTGGTTTGGTCCTGCTTTCTGGTCAAGCTGGCAAACGCCTACTGTCGGCTCTGATCTGATTCAGCTACAGACCAAGTGGTCGTCCCCCATCTTCGATATGCGGCCTGACTTGCGTGGTCTGCCCAACAATGTCGGTGGAGGCTTCAACACAAACCGGAATGTACCCGGAGCGCCCCCCGTTGCGAACCCCGGACAACGCAGCCTCATGGCAGGTCTGCCTATCTGGAACCCGCAAGCGCAGTTGTGGTTGCAGTTTGAGAATCCACAACTTGCCAATGGTATTGCGGGGCAGGACTTGACAGGTTTGCAAATCAAAGCCTACGAGGAGTGCCACGTATGCAATCCTCAGAATCTCTCATCTGTCTCTGCCTTAGAGGGAGTGGATGTAACGTCCGAGTTTGACACCACAGGTGAATCGGCGCTGCTGGGATGGTATCCGCTCGGAGATGGGAACCCTATCCGGTTTTACCGACTGCGCCTCGAAATCAATCTCCTCAAGAATGTACGCGCCCCTCAGCCCGAGTTCACGCCAGCTACCGCTCCGAAGTTTACAATTCGTCCGGTGATGTACTAATGCCTATCGTAACAGGGAAAACTGTTGGTAAACAGAATGTAGCCAAAGCGGGTGGAAATGCCGCGTGGACCAGTGCTTCTATTGCTGCGGGTGGGGCCACAGCACCTACCCCTCTTGACTGTCCGGGTTTACCTAAACTCACTTGGATAGTCATTCAGACGGGAGGAGCCGGAGGGACGTTCCAGCCTCAGATCGCCATTCGTCGTGAGGACTTTAACGTCACCGCCCAACTGACCTTCGTACCCATTGGGCCTCCAGCCCTTCTCGTTCCCGGCATTGCTTCGGTGTTCGAGTTCAACGCTCCCGTGCAGGCCATGCGAGGAGAGATCATAGCCCCTGTTGCCGGGGTGAACCAGACCTACTTGGTTTACATGCTTGCCTCGGGATGAAGGATGGCAAGCACAGCGCGAGATATAGTTGGGGCATACCCGCAAGCTGGTGAGGCCCTCGCGGAAAAAATCGTACAGGTATCCAATCGTCTCGGAATACCTGATCCCGGCTGGCTGGCGAACCTGATCAACTTTGAGTCAGCAGGTACATTCTCACCTTCGGTGCAGAACGCTTCCAGCGGTGCCACTGGCCTCATTCAGTTCATACCGCCCACGGCTATCGGGTTGGGGACAAGCACATCCGCACTCGCTGCCATGAGCACGTTGACGCAGATGGACTGGGTGGAGCGCTACTTGAACCAGTGGAAATCCAAAGGGTTTTCAAACCCAACAGACCTCTACATGTCAGTCTTCTATCCCGCAGCAATGGGGAATCCTGATTATCAGTTTCCATCCGGCGTAGTCGCGGCAAACAATGGAATCAGCAACCCGCGTGAGTACACTGAAAAGGCGAACCGAAACGCCAAGCTGCCCACCGGAATGATAGGGACGGAGATTGGCAGCACCGGAATCCGCGTTTTACCAAAGTTGATGATTGGGTCAGTTGCGTTGCTCGTCTTCGCACTTATCTGGCGTAGGCTACAAAAATGAGAGCGAAGAAGTACGTTCTGTTGCCTCGGATGCGGAGGAGTGCAAGAAACCCATCGAAAAAGATCGGTCTCGACCGCGTTCCGCCGGAGATCCTCAAGGCGATGGCTCGGTTTCGTAGGGCCAGCCCCAAAGTCCGTACCAACCTCGTTGGAGGGGCGGTCGTCGATTTGATTTTGGGTCGGACTCCGAAAGATTGGGACATTGAGGTCTTTGGGGTCACTCCTGACCAGTTGGCAAGACTCGCGGGCCAGATTGGACATGCGAAGGAAGTGGGAAAAGCCTTTGGAGTCGTGAAGGTCGTCTTGCCTTCGGGTCTTGACTTGGACTTGTCCGTTCCCCGCACGGATAACAAGACTGGAGTAGGCCACAAAGGGTTCACTCCAACCTTCGATCCGAACATGACGAACAAGGAAGCCGCCCGCAGGCGAGACTTCACAATCAACTCGTTGGCCTTGGACTTGTCCAATGGGTTGCTGGTAGACCCCTACAATGGCCTTGCCGACTTGAAGAAGGGTGTTCTCCGTGTCACTGACCCCAAACTGTTCGTTCAAGACCCTCTACGGGGCCTCAGAGCCATGCAACTGCTCGCACGCAAGGCCAAGACGGTTCACCCGGATACGATGCGCCTTATCCGCCTTATGCGGCCAGAGTTTCGTCAGCTTCCGAAGGAACGACTCTTGGAAGAATGGCGAAAGCTGCTCCTGAAATCCAAGAAGCCTTCTATCGGACTCCAGTTTCTCCAAGACAGTCGGTGGATTGAACACTTCCCTGAACTTGCCGTCCTTGAGGATGTACCTCAACACCCCGAGTGGCACCCGGAGGGTGACGTTTGGGAACACACCAAGTTAGCCACCGATGCTGCTGCGGTTCTTCGTCCTTACATTCGAGAGAAGTACAGAGAGCCGTATATGTTTGCAACGATGTTGCATGATGTAGGAAAAGCTGTACCGGGCATAACTGTTTACCCAGAAGACATTGAGCATGGCCGCTATCCTCCCGAGAGGCTGTACAGCGCCCATGGCCATGACGAGGCGGGCCGGGAGAGAGCGCGGGACTTCATGCAGAGTATCGGAGCGTCAAAGAAGGACACTCGGCTCGTTGAGGAACTGGTTGCACAGCACATGCAGCCCTATGGCCTGACTGCTCACACAGGCAAAGGCAAGGGTGCTGGGAAGGCAGCTTGGGGCCGACTGGCACGGAAACTTGCCGAAGGCGGTGGGGATCTGCGGCTCTTGGGTCGGGTCAGCCAAGCTGACGCAGCAGGAAGCCGCCATCCGGGGGTCCGCACTTTCACGGAGGGTGTGCCTGATTGGGAGCATGTACCGTCACGCGAGTCCTTCAAGTGGCACGAAGACTTCGAGAAGGAGGCAAGTGCTACGAAGCCCATGCTGCAAGGTCGAGATTTCATGGCACTCGGATACCGCCCGGGTCCTCAGATTGGCGCTATGCTCAGTCTTGCCTTGAAGTTGCAAGATGAAGGAATGGAGCGAGATGAGATCATCTCGGTTGTGCAGGATACTTACCCCATGAAAACCAAGAAAAATCGCCGCCGCAATCCCGCCTACCCAGCGATGCTGGCACACGATTGGAACAAGAAAGGGAAGCCCGACCCGACGGGATGGTGGGCATCCGAGAAATACGATGGACTCCGTGCCTTGTGGGACGGTGAAAACTTCTACTCCCGAAACGGCAAGATTTTCAATGCTCCCCAGTGGTTCAAGGACACGCTTCCGCGTACCGCTCTCGACGGCGAGTTGTGGCTGGAACGAGGCGTAGCTGGTTTCCAGAAAGCAGTCAGCGCCGTTCGCAAGAAGGTAGGTGGGAAAGAGTGGGGAAACATCACCTACATGGTGTTCGACATTCCGACCAGTACCGAGCCTTTCGAGAAGGTCCAAGCGAAGCTGAAAAAGCTGAACCTCGGCAAGTATGCACAGGTGGCTCCACAGCGAAAGATCCGAAGTCCCTCCGATATGGTCAAGCAGTACAATGCTGCCGTCACAGCGGGTGCAGAGGGCCTGATGCTACGCAAACCCGGCTCTCGATACGTCGGTAGCCGTTCTTCGTCGCTCTTGAAGGTGAAACCTTCCGACACCGCAGAAGCAGTGGTCACTGGCTATCAGGCGGGAACAGGCAAGCACCAAGGGCGCATGGGCGCACTCCACGTCTACCTCCTCGGAGACAAGTCCAAAGTATTCAAGATCGGCACCGGATTCTCAGACAGAGAGCGGGAATCCCCACCTCCTGTGGGGTCCATTGTCGAGTTTCAGTTCAATGACAAAACTGCCAGAGGCATCCCTCGGTTTCCTGCGTTCCTCCGGGTCAGAACCGACATGATGGCCGACCGGCCCAAGCGCAAGGCTGCGAAGCCTGTAAGGAAAAAGACAATGGCAAAGAGAGATGATGTCTGGAGTCCCGGTGGGGACTTGGGGAACGCCTACGTTCAAGGCAAAACGGTGAGTTTCGTGGGGCAGGAAAGCGGAGGGGACGGAGTATTTCAATATCCGGGGGTCACTTTCAAGACCCCAGCAGCAGCACGTAACGCGGCCCGCCGCGCTGAGATAGCGTTTGAGGCAGGGGAAATATACGTCCCCGGTAGTTTCGAGGAACCCTACTCGTTGGCGAAGGAGAAAGCACTGGCGTCGTGGAGTAAGGCAATCATTCCCAAGAAGCCCGAACGCAAGGCTACTAAGCCGAAGGTGGCAACTAAACGGACGACGCGGAAGACGCGGAAGATGCTCCCGCAGGAATGGGCCGCGAAAGAGGGGATGCGGATTCTTGATCCGGACGGGTGGCGAACTCCGAGTGCTCCGCCCTTCGATAGCCCCATTACGGAAGGTCAATACCACAAGCTGAAGATGGGATCGACCATGGGGCCACTGCGTCGGCCTACAAGGAAAAAACCAAGCGCAGCCAACTATTTCAACATGAGCAAAGGTCAACTGGTGGCTGCCGGAGATGCCGGAGCCAAGAAAGAACTCAAACGCCGTGGCCGCGATGCCAAGGGTAGGAAGCTGTAATAGGCCGGTAGCACTCCATTTGGAGCCTACGGCTCCAATATGGCAGGCATCAATGTTACCCTCATAGCCAATCACCTACGAGGTTCAGAATGGCACGACGTAAAAAGGCAAGGGCTTCGTCCTCTCGCAAGACGCGAGGAAGGGCCAAAGCAGCATACACCAAGGGACCTTGGGAACTTGGTATGGACGCATGGTCCCGCGCTGACAAGGCAGGCATGGGAGATTCCTATGCCGAAGTCAAGGCATGGATTAAGCAGAAGGGAACCCGGCAGATGCGGGATCTCTTTAGCGGATCAGGTCGAGATGCCAAGGAGTTCCGCGAAGCGGCCAAGTCCGGCGCAGACAGTATGCGGGAACTTCGCTACTTGGACCGGAGTACCCACGGTGAAATCTTCACCAACCCAAAACGGCGTCGAAACTACGTTTCCCCGTCCGTCCGGCGACAAGCCCATCGCGCAGGGCTGTCAGATGCCTACATCGGTCGTGTCTCAAAACTCAAGGGCCGAGGCAAGGCTCCGTCCTCCCTCAAGCAGTTGAAGAAGGATCACGATGGCAACTCTTACTGGCCGGTTTACACCGCTCACCAGACCCATTGGCACTACACGCTCAAGAAAAGCAGTGGAAACAAGGGATGGTATGTCGCTTTCCGTCGCCGCGACGGAAACTCTGCGACCCACTACATCTCCCGCACTCCGAGTGCCTCAGCGAAGATCACTTACTACAAGACGAAAAACGAGGCGTTCCGCAACTTGGCCCGCCATGCCATGAAGGGTAGCTACGCGGCCTACAAAAACCCCCGGCGTCGGAGACGATAGTGTGGCTCGGATTGCCCTCGGCTCAAACGTCAGAGAAGGCCCTCGTCGCGGTAAGGTAGTAGGCCACCGCCCGCAGGGTATGGTGGACGTGCAATTCGAGGACGTGAAGTGGGTAGAACGTCGCCAAGAGCAGAAACTCCGTAAAGGCAATCCCAAATCGGAAGGTGTCTGGTATCTCTATGCCATATCTCCGATAACGGGAAAGACGCTCCAGAAAGCCGGACCCTTCTATCGGAAGTCATCATTAGACCGCATGGCTAAGAGACTACGCAAGTCGTGGAAAAATGCTGAGGTCCATCAGGTGGCAAGCGAGGAGCCTGTCAACTGGTTCACTTATGCCATGGGGTACAACCCAGCCGGGGCAGACGACGTGTACGATCCTGCCAAGGAGCAGTTTCGACGTGTCCAGATGGCCGTGTATGAGAGCCAGAAGAAACGGGGAAAATCGGACAAAGAAGCGTGGCGGTCCAGCTTTGCTATCGCAACCAAACGACTCCAACAGTACGGATACTTGAAACCGGGAACCCAGACACCCACGGCCAAAGGCCGAATGAGAGCCGCTGAGAAGTTGGCCTCCGAGGACTCATGGGCAAAGCGCCAACGGTATGAGGTTGCCCTTGCGAAGCGCCGGAAGTCAGGCAAGCACCGTGTTGTCCCTCAGAAGCACGGAAAGCAAACTCGGTACTACGTTCAGCCCGGTGGTCGGTACTTTTTGACCCGCAAGAAGGCTGAGGGTCTCCGTGACCACCTCAACACATTCCTCGAAGGAGATGTTCTGGAGGGGATCGGGGAGGCCATGGTCGCCAATCGTCCCGTCCGCAAGAACTGGCTCCCAGCCGCCGCTGCGGTATTGACCATCGCAGACATTGGATACCGAAGTGCAAAGGACCGAAAGAAGAAGAAGAAGGAAGACGAGGAAGAAGCGATGAAAAACCCGAGAACAACCAGTACCCGTGGCCGCCATGAGTACCGATACAGGGGCAAGAAGCACCACGTTTGGGACCATCCGTGGCCCGACAAGATTGGAGACTGGAGCCTTGGGAGTGGGAGTACACGAGAGGCTCACTACTGGATGCACGTTCCAGATAAGAAACCCTACCTTGGCAGAACAATCAGCGCCTCAATCTGGAGGACTGGAAAGCGAAAGATCGGGGATTGGAACATCGAGATTAGGCTGGAGGGTCACCCTCGCGGGAAGCCTTACAAACCGGGTACGGACTACGAGGCTTGGTATTTCCATGTGCCGGATGAAGTTCTCCTTGCCACTCCGTACTCGGTGACCATTCCAAACGTGGACCAGAAAGGTGCAGAAGAAGCCCTCCGGTCTCTCCTCAGTCGGCGCAGGATGTGGAAGCGGTTTCTCAAGAATCCCCGGTTCCGAGACGAGCGCGGAGGAATGGGCCGGGGCCTATACGGTATCCACCGGGCCGCTCGAAATGCTCTCGGAGAGGCCCGGTCGTATGGGTACAAGCGGGGAAAGAAGGAGTTGCAACTGGCTCAAGTGCCTCCAAGCCCGAAAGATCCTTTCCCAGAGCAAAGGGCAAAGTTTGAGCGAGAGTTGGCTCAGATTGAACTGTTGTTCAAGAACTTCCTAACCTTCACGATTGACCAGATCCCCAGCGCCCCGGATGGCCGGAGGAGCCAAGCCCAGAAGCGTGCCATGGGAGCACTGAGAGGGGCCTACAACGATGCCTATGGCGACGTTCTACTTGAGCAGGAACGGAAGCGTGCCGCTCGGAAGGCTCGAAAGACAAAGAATCCTAAGAAGAAGCGGATGAAGGGTATTGCCAAAGCCGGTGTCGGATACCATTGGGGCGATGTTCGAGGAACCAAGCCCTACCAAGGGATGCGACCTACCCTCTTTAGAGAGGACAAGACGTTCTACTTGGCCTACGAGGGCAGGAGTAACAAGATCCCTCGGGTCATCGCGGACGCTAACAGTGCTGCCGGTCTCAAAGGGCCGAAATGGAAGCGAGTCAAGAGTGTCACCAGCGCCTTGTGGAAAGACGTAGCGGAGACACCGACAAGGTATGCCATCGCACATCCCAAGTCGGGCCGGGGGTCGAAGTCCGATCCGTACCGGATCTACGATAAGGAAAAGGGCAAGTTCTTCCGCAAGACCTTCACCGTGAAGAAAGAGGCCGAGAAGTTCCTTTGGGAGAAGCAAGGCG